>Ga0129308_1003335_pt1 | contig 11738 bp, 10 predicted proteins | sample L827metagenome_FD_94440 | JGI IMG/M metagenome (GOLD analysis project Ga0129308, IMG submission 94440) | Ring-tailed lemur group fecal microbial communities from Wisconsin, USA - L827 metagenome | ecosystem: Host-associated > Mammals > Digestive system > Large intestine > Fecal | place: USA... | reverse complement strand
TCCCGGATAATAATAAAATGGCTTCTCCACCTGTTGGTACAGGCTGACCGCCAGCTTCTGTGCTGCCGGATTTTTCTTCTGTTCCATTTTCATCAGATCTGCCAAATGGGAATCACAGCGCTCATAAAAGGCGAGCGCATCATCCTCTGTCATTTTCGTATATTCTACCGCCATCCCGCTTTCCGAATCCGCCATTACCTCTCGCAGTTTTCTCATTAACGGCGACCAGGGCAGAATTTCCGCATTATATGTGTTTTGTGAAAAGTCTTCATTATAAAAATCTCCATAAATCTCGAGATTTTTCTGATAGGATTTCAGCCCCTCCACCATTTTCTCCGGCGTCACCACTCCTGCTGAAGGTTGTTGGACGGTTTTGATAATTGCCAGGGCTTCCCGGCCTTTCACGGTAATTTCCCGGCCGTTTTCCTCATAGGTATAGCGCTCAAAGGTCACAGGAATCCACGCCATGAACACCGACATCATACACGCTGCAGCCAGAAAAACAATGGTGCTTTTTGTGGTCAGCACCCGTTTTAATTCCTTTTGAAATAATCGCATCTATTTTTCCTCCCTGTCTTCCTGCGGAAACAGATACAGATACAAATCCTCAAGGTGAGGTCTTTGGGCCGCCGCCTGCGGCATATCTGCCTGTCCTCCAAGATACCGCACGGAAATCCTCCCATCCGGCTCGTTTCTCAGATTGACGATGCGCACCGCACGTTCCCATCTTCCGATTTCGGCCGCCGGAATCACACTCTGGAAAACCCGTCCCTCCATCTGCTCCACCAGTTTTTCTGTCGTTCCGGTCTGCAGGATCTTTCCGTTTTTCATCACCGCATTCTGTGTTGCGATGTACTCCACATCGGACACAATATGTGTGGAAATCAGAACAATCCTGTCGTGGGCAAATTCAGACAAAAGATTGCGGAAACGCACCCTCTCCCCCGGATCGAGGCCGCTGGTGGGTTCATCCAGAATCAGAAACTCCGGATCGTTGAGCAGCGCCTGTGCAATACCGACCCTTCGCTTCATTCCGCCGGACAGTCTGATAATTTTCTTTTTTCTCACATCCTCAAGAGTTAAAAGTTCCAGAAGTTCCGAAATTTTTTTCTTTGCCTGTACAGCCGTCATTCCTTTTATCGCTGACATATATTCCAGATAATCCTGCACGTTGAACTCCGGATAAAAGCCAAACTCCTGAGGCAGATAGCCGATCACATCCCGCCAGGCACGCCCCAGCTGATCAATTTCCAGTCCGTCATAACAGATTCTGCCGCCGGAAGGTTTCATGATTCCGGCAATCATCCTCATTAATGTGGTCTTCCCGGAGCCATTTGCCCCCAGAAGCCCCCAGACACCGGGCGTCAGCTTCAGACTCACATCGTCCACCGCTGTTTTATCCTTGAATTTTTTTGATACATGGTCCAGCTTCAGTTCCATAAATTCTCCTCTTTCCTCCCGCGAAGTTTTGCAGCCTGCAGCCATCGTGCCGCCTTCAGGCCACCAACAGTTTTTCCATATCGTTTTGCAAAATAATCTTCCGGCACTGCATTGCCAGAAGCACAATACAGACCGCCGAAATGCCTATCCAGCTCCACATCCATTGCGCAGAAAACGCCTCGCTGCAGCTTCGTACCAGCCATGCCACAACCACTGCCGGCAGCAGACAGCAGCTTGTGCCCACAGCCTGGAAAAACGCTTTCCTGTACCGCATCCATAACATCAAAACGGACGTTGCCGCCGTCAAAAAAGGAATAACCAGAGAAATGAAGAGAATATTTCCTGACACCTGAAAACGGACAGCAAAAAATGCAAGGATCAGCAGCATACAGATATCTCCCGCGGCGATGAACAAAAGCTGTGCCATCAGGCACCCCGCTCCCGAAAAAAAAGCCGCCTGCTCTGTCTCAAACATCCTGCAGCGTATGGCCCTCTTTAACATCGGAAAGGCGCTCAGCACAATTACGCCGCTGCAGCCGCTTAAAAATACCGGAAGATTTCTTTCCATATACAAAACATCTCGATTACCAAACATACTGAAAAGCACAGCGCACAACACTGCCAGCAATGTTCCCTGACAAAGCCAGATCTTCCAGCCAAGAAACTGAAACTGTCTCATCACAAATATGCCAAAGCCCTGTCTTTTTGGGCCAGTGTGCACGCTGTATTCCCGTATCGCCAAACACTTCGCCTCCTGTATTGCATCGGATGGAAGAATCCTTTGTTCCACGGAAAAAAATTCCTTCCATCGTAGCTTCGTCTCCATAAACTGCCATCTTTCCTTCCTCACTTTTCCAGCTCCCTTCTAAGCTTTCCTGCTGCCCTGCGCAGCCTGCTCTGCACCGTACGCAGGGGAATATTCGTAACAGCTGCAATTTCCCGAAGCGACAATTCCTGTCCGTACTTTAATAATACCAATTCCCGTTCTGCCCGATCCAGACATCGAAACGCCCTGCCAAGCTGCTGCCGATCCTCAGCAGCCTTATATCCGGCTTCCGCACAGCTGCATTCTTCCGGTATTTCTTCCGTCCTGACCTCTGCACGCTTCATATCAATACAGGTATTTGCCGCAATTTTATACAAAAACGCCCGAAATTGCCCCTTGGGTTCATAGCGGTTCAAATGCCGCACCATTTTCAAAAATGTTTCCTGTGCCGCATCCTGAGCGCTTTCCCTGTCAGGCATATGCCACAGACAATAGCGCAGGACTGCCGGATAATACCATTCAATCAGTTCATCCAGCGCCTCACGCTTCCCCTGCCTCATGCTTTTTATCAGTTCATCCTCACGCGTCAAAATAATTTCCTCCGATGCCGTAAAGAAGGATGGCCGTCTTCACCCTCTGTCTTATATAACGTTTTGCCAATTTAAAATGATTAAACTTTTTCCAATATTAATACCAAAAAGCTTCTGAAAAATAAAAAGGCGCCTGCGCTGATTTTGCAGACACCTGTCAAACACAATTATTTCCTACATTTTTCGCGTAGTCCCTCTCAACTGCTCACGATAATCCATTTCCACTTCCTTACCGGCAGAATTTCCGCTCATCAATTCCAGCAAAAGCTTCGCCGCTTCCTGCCCGCTGGCCCTGTAATGAAAATGTACGCTGGACAGCCCCGGAGTCATCATTCTCCCCGTCACTGTATCTCCAATCCCCACAATCGCCACATTCTCCGGCACACTCCGGCCTGATTCCCGTATCCAGGCCATCGCGCCCACTGCGATCGTATCTGTCGCCGCCATAATTCCATCCAGCTCAGGATGACGCCCCAGCAAAGCCTTCGCCGCTTCATATCCCTCTTCTGCGGAAAAGCCGCATTCCTCATAACAGCTTTCATCCCACTCCACTCCGCTTTCCCTCAGTTCTGCCAAAAAGCCCTGCTTTCTGTCTTTCCCGACCGCTATGTCCTCCTGAGTCACGCCGATATAGCCGGCTTTATTCGCACCGTCAAGCAACATCCTGGCCGCTGTTTTTCCCGCATGAAAATCGTCCTGATACACACAGGGATAACCTTCCAGCCGCTGTCCCAGAATCACCACCGGCACCTGAAGCGCCTCCAGCGCTTTTCTGTGCTTTTCTGTAAACACAGTCGCGATCAGAATGATGCCATCCACCTGATTTTCGGCGAACACCTTCAAATATTCCAGTTCTTCTTTTTCTTTGTTTTCCGTATCCGCAAGCAGCATCCAGAAACCGGCTTCTTTTAAAACATTCCCGATTCCCGAAACCATCCGGCTGATGGATTCCGAATTGATCTTGGGAATAATGACTCCCACCTGCCTCGTCTTTTTGGTGCGGAGCATCTGCGCCTGCGCAGACGGCTTGTAACCGGTCTGCTCAATCACCTGACGGATCCTCTCCCGCTTTTCCTGACTCACATATCCCTCATTCAGATATCGGGAAACGGTAGCCCGGGATACCTCCGCCAGCCTTGCAATTTCATTGATATTCATAAATTTACCTCTGCATACCGCAGACTATGCCTGCAATACAGCATTCATAACAGTTTGGAAGGCCATTACAAGCCCGCCTCTCTTTTACCGCAGCACATCCCTGTACAGGCGGAGCACATTTCCGCAAAAAATCTTTTCCCGTTCGGAAGCCGTAAACCCGGCTCTCTTCAGCGCATCATCCAAAAGCGGCAGCTTATCGCCTCCCGTCAGCTCCCCGTGAGTGGGAATGCCGTCAAAATCGCTGCCAAGGCCCAGACATTCCATACCTCCGACATTCACGATATGCTTCGCATGCCGGACAACGGCTTCTATTGTCCCCCTGTTTTTCCTGCCCGCTTCAGGCATGGTCAGAAAATCAGCGCAAAAATTCAAACCTGTCACTCCGCCGCATTCCGCCAGCGCCCTGATCATTTCATCAGTCAGATTCCGGATATTGGGGCAAACCGCCCTGGCATTGGAATGGCTCGCCACAAAGGGCTTTTTCGCATGGGATGCCACATCCCAAAAACCCGCATCCGACAGATGGGATACATCTATGATCATCCCCAGACGCTGCATCTCTTCTATGAAAGAAAAGCCAAATTCCGTCAGCCCCTTCTTTGTCTGGGGAATCGTAAAATCAGGCTTTTCCCCTTCTTTTTCGGGACATATCAGGTTGGGACAGCCGATCTCATTGGGAAAGTTCCAGGTCAGCGTCATCATCCGCACGCCTCTGCCGTAAAATTCCCGCAATTTTTCCAGGCTTCCCTCACAGACTGCTCCCTCTTCTATGGTCAGCAATGCGGAAATCCGTCCTGTGTCCGAATTTTTCTCTATATCGGAATAACTGAAAACCTGCCCGATCTGCTCCGGGAATAAACGCATCTGCTCCTCAAAACAGCCCAACAGCTCCATCGCCTCCTGATAGGGGTTTCGGCCATTGCCCACATATACAAAAAGGGCAAAATTCTGCAGCAGATAATCTCCCTTCTGCATTTTATCCAGGCGCAGATGCAGATCATTCTCTGCCAGCGTCCATCCGTCTTTTCTGTAATCACGAAGCTGCGAAATCGTATCGCAGTGCATATCAGCTACTTTCATCGAATAACACCTTCTCTACTTCATCCTGACTCATTTCACAGGATGAATTTATTCATCTGTTACATATATACGCACATTACTCTCACGTGAGAATCGCGCATATTTTTTCTTGCACAAATCCCTTTTTCCCCGCAAAACCGGAGCCGATTCCCGCAGGAAACGGAAAAGCCCGGCTATCTGCCGGGCCAGTGCTCTGTGTTATTCTTCCGCTTTCTCCACCTGCGCGATTGCACTCTTCTGCATCGGAATACGGCAGTTCTTGTTGTTGCCAAACTCTACTATCACGGTATCATCCGTGATGTCGATGATAATTCCGTAAAAGCCGCTGTTTGTCAGGACACAATCTCCGATTTCCAATGTGGAAAGCATGGAATTCATCTTCTTCTGTTCCTTCTTCTGAGGACGGTACAGCGCGAAATAGAAAAATGCACCGAAAACCACCACATACATCAGAATCATCGGCAGCATGCTTCCTGCACCGACTGCTTCTGTGGACTGCGTTAATAAAATGCTCATGAAAAGTTCCTCCTAAATTCATCCTGTTTACATCTATTGTCCATCATACACAATATTTTGCATTCCGTCAAGTTTCCTCTTCTTATATGCTGCAAATTCTCCCGCATCGAGCGCATCCCGGATCTCCGTCATCATCGTATTATAAAAATACAGATTGTGAAGCACGCAGAGGCGCATGCCCAGCATCTCCTTCGCTTTCAGGAGATGGCGGATATATGCGCGGGAATACCGCCTGCAGGCCGGACACTGACACCCCGGTTCAATGGGCCGTTCATCCAGCTCATACTTCGCATTGAAAAGATTGATCTTACCGAAATTTGTATAAAGATGTCCGTGCCGCCCGTTTCTGGTGGGATATACGCAGTCAAAAAAATCCACGCCCCGCTCCACCGCTTCCAGAATGTTCGCAGGGGTTCCCACTCCCATGAGATAAGTGGGCTTATTCAACGGCAGATACGGTACTGTCTCATCAAGAATGTGATACATTTCCTCATGAGACTCACCTACCGCAAGGCCGCCCACCGCATAGCCGTCCAGATCCATTTCAGCAATCCGCTTCGCATGATCAATCCGGATATCTTCATAGACTGCTCCCTGGTTAATGCCAAACAGAAGCTGTTCCTTGTTGATCGTATCCTCCAGCCCGTTTAAACGGTTCATTTCCTTTTTGCAGCGTTCCAGCCACCGGGTCGTTCTCGCCACAGAGTTCGCCACATACTGCCGGTCCGCCTTCGCAGGCGCACATTCATCAAATGCCATGGCGATGGTGGAAGCCAGATTGGACTGAATCCGCATGCTCTCCTCAGGCCCCATAAAAATCTTGTGTCCGTCAATGTGACAGCGGAAGGTCACGCCCTCCTCCTTGATTTTGCGCAGGCCAGCCAGCGAAAATACCTGAAACCCGCCGGAATCCGTCAGAATCGGCTTATTCCAGGACATGAACCTGTGCAGGCCGCCTAACTGCTTGATCTTCTCATCCCCCGGACGGACATGGAGATGATAGGTGTTGGACAGCTCCACCTGCGTTCCGATCTGCTCCAGATCCTCCGTCGATACCGCACCCTTAATGGCCGCCACCGTTCCCACATTCATAAATACCGGCGTCTGAATCGTGCCATGCACAGTCTCCATCACCGCCCGTTTTGCGCGGCCTTCCTGTTTTATCACTTCATATTTCATTTCCATTCCTCTTTCTCAGATGTTATAAGAACTGCTTCACGGCCATGGCTATCCCCGCCAGATGCTCCTAAGCCTTTCATCCAGCCCGTAAAAAAATCCTCTCAGTTTCTGATTGTTATCCAGCGGTGCAAACAGCTTTTGCCGCAGCAGTTCGATCACGGTACAAACACTGTAAACCGCAAAAATAATTCCCAGACAGGCCGGAAGCAAATACCATTTATCCAACAGCGCCACTCCGTCTATCTGTGTCCAGAGCGTCTCTCTGATATACAGATGATCGTGAATCAGATAAACGCCAAATGCCGCACCCGCCACCACGTTAATGAATCGGGACACTCTGCCCGGCCTCAGATTCAGGTTCAGAAAAGCCACAAACCAGAGCAGCGACGCAAAACTCACAAGAATGGAGCTGTAAGTATAAAATACGCTGTAACCCCACATCAGATCATCCAGAATGCTGATTTTTCCAAGCGGAGTCTTCAAAAGCCCTTCTATCACAAACCTGCTTGCCGGAATCAGCAGGGACGCCAGGCAGGCCCACAAAAGCTTGCTTTTAAAATGACCGTCCGGCTTATAATAAAGCTTCAGATAGGCGCCGAACAGATAGACCGTCAAAAACCAGCTGATGCTCACCCCGCCCGCCGTATTCAGCGCGGAAGAAAAGTAGATGATGTTGGGCCATACGGAAACCAGCAGAAAGCTCACGGCCATCGCACACTGAAGCTGCCGCTTCGTCAGCGAACGGATCAGTTTGTTCATCAGAGGAGACAGGATATACATGCCCACATACATGGATATGAACCAGTAAAAGTCGGAGGAAATGGGCAGCAGAGAATACACCATATTTTTCAGCTCATGCTCCACATCCCCGAAAATCCAGAACAGCGCCGTAATTCCAAACGCATAAAAAAAGACCTGTCCTCCCATCTTCGCCAGCTTCCAGGTCGAAAATTTCGCATCGATCAAAAAATAACTGCTGATGAGCAGATAAATTGTAATGCAGGTAAAAGCTGTCCCAAACAGCGTCCATACAATATAATAGGAAACGCTTCCCTGCCTTGCGAAGGTGATCATGTTGCCATGATTGACCAGATGTGCCGTCACCACCATCAGCATGGCGATGATGCGCAAAAGCTCCAGATTTGCCCGTCTCTCCTTTTTCAAAATGCTCACGCCTTTCTTTTTGCAACTCATAGAAACAGTATATCAGATTCCCTTGTATCCGTCAAAAAAATGTTTTATACTTATAATAATTATGGATTCCTTCCGGTGATTCTCCTATCCGTCCGGATCGAATCCGCCGCTGACGAACGAAAGGAATTTAGAATCTATGGCTGGCTCAACCTTTGGAAAGAATTTTACAATTACCACATGGGGAGAATCCCACGGAAAAGCGCTGGGCGTCGTGGTGGACGGCTGTCCTGCCGGACTTTCCCTCTGTGAAGACGACATCCAGGCTTACTTAAACAGACGCAAACCCGGCTCCACCCGTTTTTCCACCCCGCGTAAGGAGGCGGATGAGGTTGTAATCCTCTCCGGCGTCTTTGAGGGCAAAACCACCGGAACGCCGATCTCACTGCTGGTACCCAACACCTCCCAGCGCTCAGCGGATTATTCCGAAATTGCATCCTATTACAGACCCGGACACGCGGACTATACCTTCGATGAGAAATACGGCTTTCGCGATTACCGGGGCGGCGGCCGCTCCTCCGGCAGAGAAACCATCGGCCGCGTGGCCGCAGGCGCCATCGCTGCCAGAATCCTCAAAGAGCTTGGTATCGAAGTCTGTGCCTACACCAAAGCAATCGGTCCGGTTTTTATTGATATGGCCCGCTTTGAAAAGGAAGCCATCACCGAGACTGCCACCGCCATGCCCGACCGCCTTGCGAGCGTGCAGGCCGAAGAATATCTTGCCGCCTGCATGATGGACAGGGATTCCTCCGGCGGCATCATCGAATGCACGATCACAGGCCTGCCTGCCGGCATTGGAGAACCTGTTTTTAACAAGCTGGACGCGCGACTGGGCGCTGCGATCATGTCCATCGGCGCGGTCAAGGCTTTTGAAATCGGAGACGGCACGGCAGCGGCCGCTGCCAAAGGCTCTGAGAACAACGATTCCTTCTATGCGGATGAGAACGGGGTACATAAAAGAAGCAATCACGCAGGCGGCATCCTGGGCGGCATCAGCGACGGCGATACGATCACGCTGCGCGCTTATGTAAAGCCCACCCCCTCCATCTTTCAGGAGCAGGAAACCATCGGAAGGGATCACAAAAACAGAACCGTGCAGATCAAGGGCCGCCACGATCCCGTCATCGTCCCCCGCGCCGTCGTGGTGGTGGAATGCATGAGCGCCCTGACCGTGCTGGATTTGCTGATGGAGAACATGACCTCAAGACTGGACAGAATGGTGGAATTTTACAAAAAATAGAAAATGAGCCGCCCGAACCCGCCGGATTTTACCGGCAGGTCCGGGCGGCCGAAAAATCACATTCCCGCTGCAGACTGTTCCACGCTGTCAGAATGCGCGGCAAGCTTCAGTCACCGCTTTACCATTTCCTGTTCGTCTTCACCATCAGATACTTATTCTTAATCGTCTCCAGATCCATCTCATCGCTCACATAGGAGTAGCTGTAGCCTTCGTCATCCTCATAATGCAGAAACAGCCGGTGCGCCCTGCCGCCGCCTGCATCCTCCATATCCCACAGCTTCAGCCTGGAGCCGTTCCCGTAATCCAGCACCACATCCGCATCCCGCTCCGGCACAGAATACTTTTCCGAACCGATTCCATAAACTGTGATATGGGTGTAAATACCGTAATCGTTTTTCAAATTTACCCAGAGGGACTCACCTTCCACATCCGCTCTTAAGCACCTGTTGTCATAGGCGTAAACCGTGCTGTCGGAAAGCTTTTCCACAAACGCCTGATAGCGGTGAAAATACCCTGCAGTCCAGATGATTGTCCCTGCGGCCAGCGCAAAGAACAACACACAGATCAAAATGATATTCCGCAGAGACCTGTCCTTTTGAACGCCGGACTTCTTAATTATTTTTTCATACATGCTTCTGCTCCCCTTTACAATTATTACAGTTTTATTTTATATCATCCGTCTCCGCTAAAAAAGGGATATCCGTCAAATCATACGAATATCCCTCCCAAATGTCATTCCGAATTATGTTCTCCCGGAGCCACCGACAAGCTGCCGGCTGCGGGTCTGAATTTACCGCATCACTTAATTTCAAAAATCATTCCGCTAAAAGCCGGGATATCCAGCTTCGCAATCCCATTTTCAAAAGGAACCGCCTTCCTGCTCTGCTTCTGGCTTCCGCCGTATTTCTCCCACTGGCTGGAAAGCAGCAAATTCAGTTTCTTATCCTGCTCTGAGCGCACCCTGAAAGCCTCCTGATCTTTGTCGGAGAAATTGAACACTGCCAGAATACGCTGTGCCTTACTCCTGCGCTCAAACACATAAACACATTTCTCTTCCTCATGGCAGTCCCACCAGGAAAAACCATCCTGCTCGAAATCCTTTTCCCAGAATGCGGAGTTATTCAGATACAACGCATTCAGATCCATCATAAAATGATGAAATGCATCGTGAACCGGATAGGACAGCACGCACCAGTCCTGCTCCTGCTTTTCGCTCCACTCCCTCAGTTGTCCAAGTTCATTTCCCATGAAATTCAGCTTTTTGCCGGGATGCGCATACATGTACAGATAGAGAGCCCTGGCCTGCGGGAATTTTTCCTCATACTGCCCGTTCATCTTCTGAGCGATGGTCGCCTTGCCATGCACCACCTCATCGTGGGAAAAAGGCAGGATGAAATTGGCATCATAATAATACATCATGGAAAAAGTCAGCTTATGATAATCCCTCGTCCGATACTCCGGTGCGGTTTTAAAGTAGGTCAGCGTATCGTTCATCCAGCCCATATCCCATTTATAGTCAAAGCCCAGGCCGTTTTCCCAGACAGGCTTTGTGACGCCGGGGAAGGAGGTGGAATCCTCCGCCGCCAGAATGACGCCGGGGAAGCGCTGCTTTAATCCGCTGTTCATGGTCTGAATGAAAGAAACCGCGTTGCCGTTCACGCCCCGGGCCTTATCTCCCTGCCAGTAAATGATGTTGCAGATGGCATCCATGCGCAGTCCGTCAAAATGATATTCTTTCAGCCAGTAGGCCGCATTGGACTGTAAAAAGCTGCGAACCTCACCCCTGGAGTGTATGAAATTCTTGCTTCCCCATTCGCTGTAGCCCACATCCGTGTTGGGATATTCATACAGGGCTGTGCCGTCATAGTTTGCCAGGCCATAGCTGTCCGTAGCAAAATGTACGGGAACAAAATCCAGAATCACGCCGATTCCGTTCTGATGCATGACATCCACAAACTCCTTGAGCTCATCTGCAGTCCCATAGCGGGCGGTGGGACTGAAAAAGCCTGTGATCTGATAGCCCCAGGACTCATCGCAGGGGTGCTCCGCCAGCGGCATAATTTCCAGATAGTTGTAACCCGCCTTTTTAAGATACTCTGCCAGCGGCCCTGCCAGCTCCTTATAGGTAAACCAGCCGTGCTCATCTTTATCATTGGTCTTCCAGGAGCCCAGATGCGCCTCATAGATATTGAGCGGCGCCGTCCTGTGATCGTTTCTCTTTCTCATCCACTCTTCATCGTGGAACTGATAGGCATACATATCCCTGACAATGGAAGCGCTGTTGGGGCGAAGCTCCATTCCGAATCCGTAAGGATCGCAATGCTCCACTGCATTTTGGTTCCTGTCATAAATCCGGAACTTATACATCTGCCCTTCCTTCACGCCGTCAATCCAACACTCCCAGAAATTCCCGTCATGCACTCTCTGCATCCAGTACTCCGTCCATCCGTTGAAATCTCCGATTACCGCGATGCGGGAAGCCCCCGGCGCGAAGGTGCGGAATACCGCCCCCGTTCCTGTAAGATGGCATCCCAGCTCTTCATAAGCATCAAAAATCTGTCCTGTATAAAATCCGTAC
>Ga0129308_1003331_pt1 | contig 11757 bp, 13 predicted proteins | sample L827metagenome_FD_94440 | JGI IMG/M metagenome (GOLD analysis project Ga0129308, IMG submission 94440) | Ring-tailed lemur group fecal microbial communities from Wisconsin, USA - L827 metagenome | ecosystem: Host-associated > Mammals > Digestive system > Large intestine > Fecal | place: USA... | reverse complement strand
CTCAAAAAAAGGTTATATCCACTGTGTGATTGCACAGTAGATATAACCTTCTCACATACTCCAATTCTTCAGCAAATTATGCTATTCATTAACTGTACTCTCAATTGTTAAAGTTCCAGTTGTGCTTCTATGCTGTCCTGAATTTGTAATATAAACAACATCATATGCAATATCAAAGCTCTGAGGAAGTGATGAATAATTTCCTTTAAGTGTATATTGAACTTTTGTAGGATACTCTGTTTCACCATCTGTATATGTCGTTGTTTCAAGAACTTCCCCTACTTGTCCTTCAAGAGTCATATCTTCTACATAACCTGTTACTCCCATAAATACAATCAAATCTTTATATAGAGTAATAGTTGTTTCATTCTTATCAGAATCATACTCCACTTCTGCTCCCACAATTGGATTATTATGTGGTGGAATTGCCCCAGACGCACTTCTAAGCGTCGTTGTATGTGTTCCTGCTGGTGCAGCAGCAAATGCTGTAATGCTCATTGCGAATACCATTACCATTGCGGCTACTAATGTTACTAGTCTTTTTGCGTTTTTTGTCATAATTTCTACCTCCTTGTTTTTTAGCTGTAAAAAGTTGTTTGTTAGTTTTTTCGAATTTGTATTCTCTTTATATAATTTTAGTTAGTAATTACTAACTTTTTCCTTTAAAAAAAGAGAGACAAATTCAAGTTGTTAGTTGCAACTACCTCTTATCTCTCTTATATCACAGCGTACCTTTACTTGTCAATCCCTATTTTTACTATCCGTGCCTTTAAGGCACGGTTTCTATAAGTCAAAAAACGCATAAAATCAACATTTCTTAAATTTTATCCTCAAAAACTTCTTTCATTTTCTTTTAATAAGTTTGAAAACTTTTTATCCTCATAACCAGAACATCAAGTATGCAGTACTCTCTGGCATATGTCTATTTCCGACACTACAAGTTACCGTTATCGGAATCACTCCTTTAATATTTCCTTTACTACTTTTTTGAATCTGACATGCCTCTAACGGTACTCTCACTTTACCATCTTTTATCCTTGCCTCCGTCAATTCTCCATTTATGAAATATTTCAGGGAATCCATCTTTCCTTCCTTTTCTTCTCCGTCAATCCGTGACTTTGCTTTCATTAGGCAAGTAGTTAATTCCAGCCAATTTCCTCTTTTATTCACTCTTATAATTGCCGGTCTTTCAAATCCTCTATGCGCCATGGAATAACTTATTTTATTGTTCGTATCTGCACGATATACAGCTATGCTCACCTCATAATTTCCTTTTCTTAACACATTTCCCAATACATTTTGTATATCTTGCACCTGCTCTTGTATCGCCCTGCCTCGGCGTATACTCTGATCATTTCTTATGATTCTAACGAGAAAATTATAATCTACATTTTCAAGTAGTTCCCGAGTTAATTCTGGTATCTCATTTTCTTTGCTGCCGATTCTATACAGATATTCCTCTATATCCTTGAGCAATCGCTTATACATTTTTAGTATCTTTCTTCCCTTCTCCGTAAAACTATAATTTTCCGTCAACTCTCCGTTATCGCAACAAGCTTTAAAAAATCGACTGACTGTTCCGTGACTGACTCCACATGCATCCGCAACCATCAATACACATCCTCTTTGATTTCCTATTTTCTCCAACTCAATCAGGTACTGGATTTGTAAATAAGATGGTCTTCCTTTTGTATTTTTCTTATTTTGACTCATTTTTTGTTCCTCTTTGTTTCGCCTATTCTACCAGATATGTACATTTAATTCCCGACATTTTCTTTCATTTGGTTCCTCATCGTCTTCCATAAAAGCTACGAGTAAATATCCCTCGGTAATCGGATCTCTCGGCGCTATAGTAAATTCAAATGCCTGAGCTGGGAGCCATTCTCCTTGCCCTCTTGCTTCCGCTTTTACCCACTCATCCTTAGACTTATACCAAAGTGTCCAGTCTGGTTTGCCCTCCTTTGCCAGCAAGAAAAAACCACTTTCTTCTTCTTTCACGCTCAAAATTACGGTATCCAAATAGTACCTAAATTCTTGCGCCAGCTGTCTTGGATACCGGTCATCCATACTATAAATACCCATAAGAAAATGATACTCACCAGAATCATAATGATACCTCAGATTAGAGCCTGTAAAAGAACGTTCATAAATATCACCATTTAACATGAAATTTGTAATTCCTTTCACCGTTTTCTCACCCACAATATGCTCAATCCGACAGGCATCTTCCTGTGCTTCATTTTTGTCCAATCCCAACATCTGCAAAAATTGTGTAAGTGTGGTATGTCTATAATGACATTCCTCACCCTGAACTTTTCCAAATTCTGTGAGTTTTAGTTCTTCTTCATTATGTGGCCCAATAATATATCCGTGATTGACCATTTGTCTTGCGTAGTAGGTTACTTCATGTTTTGATAATCCGAAATAATTAGCGATTCTTCTTTTCGTAATCTTTATTCCCTCGCAATGCCATTGGTATATTACTTCCAGTATGTCTTCCTCTACTTCCTGTTTGGATTCCGGTATATTTTTTCCAATTGTCGTCAATGAATTTTCCTTTTCCAACATTTACCCTATTATTCCTCCTAACTTATTCCATTGCCTTACAAATGAGTGAAAATTATTTTCATCACTATATATTCCAGTTTTTCAAAATTTTTAGACCAGCTTATAATAGTCACTTATTTCAAACATTAGTTAGTTTTTACTAACTTGAAGTATACAAAATTTCCGCAAGAAGGTCAACTGCTTTTCTTTTAAAATTACCTCCAAAGAAACAATAAAATAGAGTTTTATCCCGTAATATTCATTGTCCTAAATATCACAAAATAAAACTCTATTTTTTCCTACCTAAAGCAAAATATTTAAAATTGAAGTAAATTAATAATAAACGTCTATTTCATCGCGGTCACTGTGAAACTCCACCTCTTTTGCTCCCTCTAATTTTCCATAATCTTCTTCACTAATATTGACGACTGGAATAGATACATTATAAAATCTCTTTGCAATCAACGGACCTGTTAATACTACTGGATCACTGCGAAGATTGATAATCGCAGCTGGGGCACAATGATTTCTGATCTGTTCCAAAATAATCAATCCTGTTCCGCTGCTTCCTTTTGGAGTTGTAAATGCCAAAACCTTATCTGTCATATTTTGCTGATAAAGACTATGTCGATTATCGCGGATTATTCCTGTCTTGGGATCTACAAACCCCCAAAATCCCATCGGTTCGTTTGCCCAAAGAAGCTTCGCCCGCACATCTCCATAAACAGCTGTTTTACATTTTATTGTTATTTTCTCCACGGTTTCGCCTCCCTCACAACTTTTCCTGCTATTGCAGATTCCACACATTCTCTCATGCTTCCAAATACAGGCTGTAATCCTCTCATAGAGAAACAATAGGTATCAAATTTCCCTGAATTGGACATCATAGTGCGGGTTCCTAACTTATCGTTTCTATATTCCAAAATACATCCGTCACTGTAAATCTCTACACCAGAGCGTATCAATTGCTCATATAAACCGCTGTCCTTCATACGTTCTGCGACAGTTCTCGGCGTAATCAGCCAAAACTGTACATTATCATGAATTTTCCTTCCGCGAAGCAGCTTGGCCACTTTGGCACATTCATTATAAGAACAGTGAGGACATCCGAGTACGATAGCATCAATCTCTGTCACATCAGGATTTGTAAGCTGTCGTTCTGCCTCTGCCAAATCGGATAAATGAATCTCCACAACTTCCTTTGGTTTTTTCCCGCCAAAAGCCTGTTCTTTTGTCTGTGCCTCCGGTGTGACTCCTATCATATGATAAAGGGCGATACCTCCAGAGGATGCTGCCGTTGCACTGAATTGTTTCATAATTTCATTGGTGATACCCTTTGTCGGTATGCCTTCTAATGCCCAAATTCTATCTGCGACAATCGAGCCATAAGAATATGAAACTAGATTATAAATATCTTCCTCCACAAAATATTCCTGTTTAATATCATCTCCCAGCTTTACTAAGCCTTCTGCGTAACGATTCTCCTTCACATGGAGTCCAAAATAAGGGACACGTCCCGCAATCCCACATAATAATTCCAATGGACCTGCATAACGGTTTGTTCTCGCTCCGATTACAGAATTATAATAACAAATTACATTGGACTCTGCACTCGCAAACTGTTGTCCAAAAGAAGGTGCTACTCCGACATGATAAGGTGCACAAGACCAAGTTGGAATCGCTCCCATTTTGACATGAGCCGCCTCTATCCTCCTTGTTGCTGCCATAACTTCAATATCATGCTTTTGTCTATTCCATAAATTGATATCACATGCCGTCGCATTTGTTGTCGTTGGCACTGCAAATTTTGCACCGTGGTCTGCCAAATACTCGGCAAAAGCCACCTGAGCCTCTCCTGCGTATACTGTACTATCATCATGACATCCAACTACTTCTACAAATTCTTCCACATCATAAAATACTGCCAGGTCATAAAGAGCCTGCATAGCCTGCTGCTTCATTTCTCCGTGCTGTCCATCCAGCATCCTTTTTTCATAATCTGTTAATCTCATAAATTACACGCCACCTCCCTCTTTTTCACTCACCTTTTCTACTTCTTCTCCAAACTCATCCTCAAAATCTTCATCTTCAACATATCCTGAGTTTGGTTCGTTATAGCACCTTTTACTATATTTGAACAGAACAATTGCACACATAATCATCACAACGCTCTGCAAAAGTCCAACTAGAGTAAACATACCTTTTACAGAATTGATACCACCTGTGGCAACTAAAGTATAAGCAGTAGCTCCAAGGAGTACACCTACGAGAATTTTCTGTTTTTTCGGAGCCTCCGCGTCGGCTGGGAGTCTTCTTACAGAAAGAGTTGCCGCCACAGACGCCATCGGGTCTGCCAATGTACAAAAACTTAATGTTACCGTAATCAAGAACATTACTGTGATAATCTTACTGAGCGGTAAAGTTCCAAGAATCTGAAATACTGTCGCCTGCATACCAGAATTATTCACTGCGCTCCACACATCCAAAGCTCCTGATGTCTGTAATGCAATCGTCTGTCCTCCAAATACACCAATCCATGTGATACAGAACAAAGATGGCACGAGAATCTGTACTAACATAAACGTACGGACTTTTCTTCCTCTTCCCATTCTAGCAAGGAACATTCCAATAACAGGTGCATATACAATAAAAGATGCCCAATACTGTACAATCCAGTCTGCAAACCACTTATCATTATCTGCCATAGCATTCATCATCGTTGTCTGAGTTCCCCAGTTGTCAATCATAAACCCAACTGCCTCGGAAGATATTTTAGTAATAAACTGGGTATCTCCGAAAACAAATACATATACTAATAAAAATAAAAAGAAATAAATACAGGCAGAAGATACTAATTTCAATCCTTTTCCAATTCCCGATACACAGGACAACACAAAAATCACAGTGACAAAGACTGCTGCACCGAGCCATATGAGAGCGGACTGCGGAATTCCAAAAGCTGCCTCCAATCCAGCGCCAATCTGCATAAGACCTACACCCATAGAATTGGATGTGGCACCCATCAGACAGAAAATTACTATCGCTGTAATCAATGTATTAAGCCACGGAATTCTTTTTCCAATGGCTGATTCTACAAGTGAATTAAAAGAAAGACTCTTTTTCTTATTGCAGCATATAATCGCAAAGGCTGCACCGCAGATAGCATACATACAATACTGTACAAAGCTCCAGTCCCACATCGCCTGTGCGACGGAAAAAATCGCCGCTTTCCTTGAACCCGCCTGCGCAATAGCTGTCGGTGTTGTCATATAGTGATAGATAGGTTCTCCCATAGCCCAGAATAATAATCCTGTGCCAATGCCAGAACAGATTGACATGGCGCACCAGTTAAACATACTAAATTCTGGTTTTGCATCTTTACCACCGATTACTATATCACCGTACTTAGAAATAATAAAAATAACTGCCAGGATAATAAATAATAATGATAATAAATTAATATAAGCTCCAAAATAATCCGCAAAGGCATACAGCATCTTTGTCATAAAATTGCCTACTGCATCTGTCCAGAAAATACCTGCCAGAACAAAAGCAATTAATATAATAATCGCTGGTAAAAATGCTGCTTTATTCAAGCGCTGATCTTCCTTAAAATATAACCCTTTTTTAGTTTTCTCCTCCATATAAACCCTCCCATTTTAATCTGAAACAAATGCTGTCATCGCCGCTTCCAATGGAACATCTGCTGGCAATGCCTCTACCTGGACACAGACTCTGGCAGGCTTGTGGTCGCCGAAAAATTCCGCATACACTTCATTCATCACAGCAAAATCATCCAGATTATGAATAAATACATCGACTTTTGCTATACTTTCTAAATTCCCCCCTCCCGCTTCTACAATACTTAAAAGATTGTTCAGTACAACCTTTGTGGCCTCTCGAATCTCATAAATATACTCCCCGTCTTTTGTCAACGGAATTTGTCCCGATGTCAAAATCATATTTCCGAATCTGCGTCCATGACAATAAGGTCCCAGAGCAGGTGATGCTTCATGCCTGATAATCTCTTTTAATTTCATCTGTTTTTTCCTCCTTTTCTTCTATAATAAAATTATGGTACATCGCTCCAAATGAATGATCAGCATGAAATGCAACACAGAAGGCTTCTTGATCTATCTTTTCAGAAATATTTTGAATTTTGCCAAGTTCTTGCTTTTTGCTAACCAGTATAATCTGATTCTCCCTCTCTGCTAAAATACACTCCCCTCCTTTTTCTCTCATGCTTTTCGCAATTTCACTGCATTTATCAGAGCAGATGATAGACAAAGTTTTTATCTTATTTCCATACAATACCCAATTAATTAAAACAACACATACATATAAATCGATAATCGAATACAACATTAAATCCCAGTCTTTTAACAGCAAGGAACCAAGAACGATAATAATAAAATCTCCAATCATCAGAATATTACCCATAGGCATATCTGGCTTTTTCTTATTAACAAGTCTCCCTACAACTGTTGTTCCACCTGTAGTTCCGCCAGCATCCATAATCATGCCAAGTCCAATTCCCATGACAACCCCTCCAAAGACAGAGGCGAGAAGTACATCATCCGTAAATGGTTTTAAAAATACGAGATAATCGATCATTCCAGATGTCAAGAGTACCGTAAGACCTGTATAGACAAGGAGTCTTTTTCCCAAAACAATTGTTCCGATTATAACAAGCGGAACATTAATAATAAAATTCAATGCTCCGATAGGGAATCCTGTCAATGCCTTTACTACTACCCCGATTCCCGTTACCGACCCTGGAATAATCTTCACAGGATCGATAAATAAAACCACAGAAAGAGAATAAATAAGACATCCAATAAATAACTCAATAAGGGATATGGCTTCCATTTTCCAATTCATCTGATTCCTATTCATAATTTTCCATCCTACTTATGATAAGCTTACCGCCTGGTCATAACCAGCTTTAAAACATTCCAAATTTCCTTTTCCCTTTTTATTGAGACATTCATCGAGTAATGCTTCTTTTTCTATATCTATTAATTTTGTACCTTTTGCCATAGCCCCCAAAAGTGCCAGATTTGCACCGCGCTTGTTTCCAGTTTTTTCTGTCACTGCAATCGTATCAATTCCATATACAAAAACGTCTTTTCTATAATCTAGTTCACCAACTAAAGAGCTATTGACAACCACTGTGCCTCCTGGACGAACCTGATCAATATATGTATGATAAGCATCTTCTGTCATACAACATAATATATCCAGCCTATCTGGATAAGGACTGCCAATATCATCATCCGTTATGACTACTCGGCAAAGGGCAGTTCCTCCTCGCATTTCAGCAGAATATTCACTGGTCCAACATACATTTTTTCCATCTTCAGCCGCAATCTGAATCAGCATTTTCCCAGCAGTCAAAACACCCTGTCCACCGATTCCTGCAAACATAATATCAGCCATTATTTATCACCTCCATTATCCTTATAGACCTTAACAGGAAAAATCTGCTCATTTTCATTTTTAATTTTTTCCATGGATAAGACAGGAGACAATTTCCAGTTCGTTGGACATGGAGATAATATTTCAATAATAGAAAATCCTTTTTTATCTCTCTGATACTCAAATCCTTTTTTAATCAAACGCTTTGTCTCGTTGATATGCTTTGGATCATATAAAGCTCCCCTTGCAGCAAGAGCAATATGATAATTTTCAATAATACTCAACATATCAAAAGGTTCACCTGTCAAATCTGCATTTCTTCCTTTTTTAGAACTTACCGTTTTATCACCAACTAAGGTAGTCGCTGGACACATCTGACCACCAGTCATACCAAAAATACCGTTATTTACTACAATCATTGTAATCGGAATATTTCTCTGTGCTGCATAGCAGGTCTCAGAAAGACCAATTACATAGGAGCATCCGTCTCCCGCATGAACATATACGTTGGAATCTGGATATACTTTCTTAATTCCCGTCGCCACAGCTGCACAACGTCCATGGGGACCTGCAATACCGTCTACATTTAATGTATCAATGGACCAATAAGCACAGGCGATATCGACAACTTGAATCGTCTTTTCTGCCAGTCCAAGCTCCTCGCAACATTCGGCAATCAGTCGCTGAATAATTCCATGGCCACATCCCCCACACCAGCCGACCTGCTGTTTAATCATCTCTGGTTTTTTTCTCACAATCGCCATCTTAAAGCACCTCCAATTCCTTCTCATTTCCAGCCAATATATTTTTACAATATTCCACAAGCTCTGTTGCTTTTGGCACATATTTACTTGTCAGATAACCATAGAGAGGTACACGAAATTTCGTTGCTAATCGGACATCTGGTCCCATCTGAGAGGAAAGACTCATCTCTACAGTCACAAGTCCTTTACAGCTTTCTGGCAGATTCGAAAATGCCTTTTCTGGATACGGCCATACGGAGATTGGACGAATCAGTCCAAGCTTTATGCCTTCTTCTCTGGCATATCTTACAGCGGATTTGCAGACTCTGGAGGAAATCCCGTAAGCGACAAAAATTAATTGTGCATCTTCTGTCATGAATTCTTCCCATCTCTGTTCCTCATCATGCATTGTTACAAATTTTTTTCGCATCATATCATCATACTCATCATAGTCCATGGAACGGTCCAGATTCGTCACTTTTACCTTCGGCTCATCGGCCTTCTTCCTTCCCTTAATGGCCCAGTCAAATTTTGTCTTATCATGTTCTTTTGCCTGAGGAAGCACAACTTTCTCAATCATCTGGCTAATTCCACCATCACTCAAAATAATCACGACAGTGCGGTACTTTTCTGCAAGGTCAAATGCTTCATAAGTTAAATCGGCACATTCCTGTACAGAAGCTGGTGTCAAAACAATCTGTCTGGAATCACCGTGACCTCCACCTTTTGTAGCTATCCAGTAGGAATCCTGTCCTTCTGTAATTTCCCCATCTCCCACGCCATATCTCATAACATCGATAATAACGGCGGGGAGATTATAAGAAGATAGATATGAAATTCCCTCCTGCTTCAAATCATATCCCGGACCAGAAGAACTTGTCATGACTCTCTCCCCACAAGCTGCTGCTCCCCACAGCATACTCATACTTGCAATTTCACTCTCACCTTGAATAAAAGTTCCTCCTCTGTCTGCCATATTTGCTGACATATACTCAAGAATCTCACTCTGAGGTGTAATCGGGTATCCAGCATAAAAACGACATCCAGCGCGAAGAGCAGCTTCTGCGATTGCTTCATTTCCTTTCATTAATTCATAATTCTTAGTCATATTCCTCACCTCCTCCTATTCTACTGTAAATACATAATCAGGACAGATTGTATAACACTGTCCACATCCAATACAAATATCTTCATCAACCTTGATAATCTCATACCCTTTTTTATTTACTTCCGTTAGAGGTTCAATTGCGTGAACTGGGCAGACATCAACGCATAATCGGCACCCTTTGCACAAGCTAATATCAGTTATTGCTTTTGCCATATGATTTATCCTCCTTTTGTTTTAAAATTCTATTTTTCATTTCACTTTTTGATGTTTTTTTTCATTTTTGATATGTTTTTTATTATACACGTTAATTTCATTTTGTCAATATATTTTTTATTTTTTGTTTTTAAATTTTATTTTTATAATTTTTTATTTCATTTTTTAAATTTATATTTCATTTTTCTATTGACTTTTTTCTTTTTTCTTGATATATTTACAAAAACCAAGATATAAAACGATGAAACTTAAAAAGGAGGACGCAAAATGACAAACTTAAATATGAAAAACAAAGAAAATCAACCCCATCTATCAAAACCACTTGAGGGAGTCATAGTTCTTGATCTAACTCACGCCTACAGCGGTCCTTTCGCTACCATGCATCTGGCTGACCAAGGTGCAACGGTAATCAAATTAGAAGTGCCAGGAAAAGGAGACCAATGCCGAAACTGGGCACCAATTAAAAACGAAGCAAGCGGATATTTTGGTTATATTAACCGCAACAAGATGGGAATTACTCTTGATTTAAAATCAGAGGAAGGAAAAAATGTTTTTAAAGATTTAATTAAAGAAGTAGATATCCTATGTGAAAATTTCAGAGTCGGCACGATGGAAAAGTTGGGACTTGGCTATGATATATTAAAAGAGATCAATCCTGGTTTAATCTACGCATCCATCTCTGGCTTTGGTCTGGAAGGACCGATGGCAAAACGTCCTTGCTACGATATTATTGCTCAGGCTATGGGAGGTATGATGAGTTCCACAGGCTTCCCTGACCGTATGGTAAAAGTAGGTCCCGCCATCGCTGATAATTATTCCGGAACCTATCTCTCCCTCGGTATTGTGATGGCACTCTATGAAAAAGAAAAAACAGGAAAGGGAAGAAGACTTGATGTTTCTATGGTAGATACTATTTTCTCGATATTGGAAAGTGGTGTCGTAGAATATACAGTAAATAATAAAATCCTTTCGCCATCAGGCAATCAAGATCCGAGCATCGCACCTTTTGATTCTTTTTCTGCAAAAGACGGTCAATTTGTTATGGCCTGTGGTACAGATCGATTTTGGGCATCCCTCTGCGAAGTGATGGGAATGCCAAATCTTGCGGATGACCCTCGTTTTATAACTAACGCAAACCGATGCGAACATTATGGAGAGCTAAAGCCAATTATTGAAGGCTGGACATCATTACACAATATTGATGAAATTGAGGAGACTATCGTCTCGGCTGGAATTCCTTTTGGCCGCATTCAAAATATTGCGCAGGCCTGTGAATCTGACCTCATAAAAGAACATCATATGCTTTGGGAAATTTACGACAAAGGAATCGGAGAAAAGATTAAAATCCCTGGCACTCCGATTAAATTCCAGGGAAATGAAGATATGGCAGTTTCCTGTGCACCGCTCCTTGGGGAGCATACGGTACAGATTTTAAAGGAAACGCTCCACTATTCTGATGAAAAAATAAGTTTTTTAAAAGAAAATACTGTAATTTAAAATATTTTAAAACTCAGGAAGATAAAATAGAGTAATATTTACCAAATTATACTACTGCCTGGAGTGCGAATACAGGCGCGATTGCGAGATGCTATGAAACCCTGTGAATCCAAGCTGATAGCGAAGGATGAACAGTTGGTTTCATGTATGCAAAGAGCACTTAATGAAACAAGCTCGTAGAGCGATGTTGAATTTTAGTGCTCACTGCTGTGCAAAGCACGGAGCAATCGG
>Ga0129308_1003330_pt1 | contig 11757 bp, 16 predicted proteins | sample L827metagenome_FD_94440 | JGI IMG/M metagenome (GOLD analysis project Ga0129308, IMG submission 94440) | Ring-tailed lemur group fecal microbial communities from Wisconsin, USA - L827 metagenome | ecosystem: Host-associated > Mammals > Digestive system > Large intestine > Fecal | place: USA... | reverse complement strand
GTAGTCGGTCCCTTTCCATGTACCCTTCCTGTCCTCCTCTTCATCGTTGCCGATGAAGGATGCCTTGAATCCCCTCTTCTTCACGGGCTCCTCCGCGGGAGTGTCCGTTCCGATGTCGATGGATCCTGAAGGGGATGAAGTGGTCTGCCGGGGCTCGTCGTCGAAATCTATGGTTCCGCGGCTCATTGGATCTCATCCCCTTTCGTCAGTTCCATGTACAGGGATTCCAGATCGGCCCCCTTCTCGTTCACCGCTAGGATCCCAAGACCGCTTGCGAATACCATGTTCGTCACATCGGCCTGCTGGTCCACGGTTCCGGAGAACATGACCTTCACGGAATGGTCCCCCATCCTCTCGATACCCTGCACTCCGGCGCATCCGCCGAGGTCGGTCTCCAACTGCTTGGTGAACGGTTTCAACGTCCTTATCTCCAGAACGGTCTCGCTCTCCCCGCCGATCCCGTGGACCAGGCTGGAGACGTCTCCGGATGCGATCACATGACCGTCACGTATCATGGTGACGGAACCGCAGATCTCCGAGACCTCCTTCAGGATATGCGTGCTGATCAGAAGGCTCCTATCCCTGCTCTTTAGTTCGGCTAGGGTCTGCCTGATCTCGATCATACCCCTCGGGTCCAATCCCGAGGTAGGTTCGTCCAAGATGATGGTGTCGGGGTTGGGGAGGAGAGCCTGCGCAAGTATCACGCGCTGTCTCATACCCTTCGAGAATCCTCCGATCTTCTTGTCGCGCCATTCCCACATCCTCACGCTCTCCAGGGCATCCCTCGCCCTGATGGAGATCTCGCGGGAGTCCATCCCGTAGAGCCTGCCGACGTAATCCATAATCTCGGCAGGGGTGAAGTTTGGATACGGTTCGGGCGTCTCGATGACGCATCCCACATGTTCCATCGCCCTGCGGTGGTCGGAGATGTCGATGCCATCGATCCTCACGGTTCCGGAGGTGGGTGTCAGGAGACCGGTGATCGCCTTCAGGGTGGTGGATTTACCCGCCCCGTTGGGTCCCAGGAGCCCCATGAACTCCCCCTTGCGGACGGTGAGGTTGATGTCCGAGATCGCGACGAAGTTACCGTACCTCTTGGTGAGTCCGGTCACCTCTATCGCTGGAGTGTTGTCCATGGGTGGTGGTTTTCACGACGGTAGATAAATGTGCTGTATGGTGGGACAATGTTGACGGAATGTTAAGGATTCAATGTCTGTCCATCTCCTCGTTCAGGAGGGAATCCGCGATGGGGATCATCTCCTCGGACCTCCTGACGTTGCGGTAGGTGACCTTGGGGATGAGTGCGGCCAGGGTGACCGCATCGTCGTGGAGCACCTTCATGTCCGGTGATTTCACCTTGTATTGGCCGTTCATCTGTCTGATGACGAGTTGCGAATCCATTACGAACTCCGCCTCGGTGCCTCCGAGTTCTATGACCTTGGTGATCCCGGCGATGAGTCCGCGGTACTCGGCGTAGTTGTTGGTGTGCACCCCCAGGAACTCCGCGTGTTTGTGAACAATCTTCCCGTCGCAGGTGACGACTATCGCATAGGCGGACTTCCCGGGATTGCCCCTGGACCCCCCGTCGGAGTATACGGTGTACTTCAGTAGACCAGCTCCCTGGCCACCCTGTTGTCGGAATCCACCAGGAGGACCTTGGCCTGGATGGGCTCGTCGGTGAGCTCGTAGCCCATGATGATGACCTTGTCGCCCTCGTTGCATAAGTGTGCTGCAGCTCCGTTGATGGCGATGATGCCGGATCCGCGCTTCCCAGGGAGGATGTAGGTCTCGAAACGGTTGCCGTTGTCCACGTCCGCTATGGTCACCTTCTCGCCGACCCACATTCCGCATCCGTCGACCAGGTCCTGATCGATGGTGATGCTTCCCTCGTAGTCGAGGCGGGTCTCGGTGACGGTGGCCCTGTGTATCTTGCTGCGGAGCATCCAACGCATGGTCTGTTGTTATAATCGGGTCGTTAAAGAAGATTTCCCTATCACCGTCTCCGGTTCAACGGTAACACGAATTTTGAAAAATGACATAACGTTATATAGGCACATGGATTCCATGTGGTCATGAAATACAAGGCAATCATGGCCGTGGCCGTCCTCCTGGCGGTCTCTGCCTTATTCGTCGTCCCCTTGGACGGTTCCGATGCCGCATCACCCGTCATCGAGGTGACGGACGGTCTCGGCAACGAGTTCACGTTCGACGGGCCCGTGGAGCATGTGATGACAATCGGAAAGGGAATCACCGCCACCGTCATGGACATCGGACAGATCGACAAGATCGTGGTCTGCGACAGCTACTCCAAGACAGATTCCGACACTTTCTTCGACCCCCTCAGGGCACTCATCGACGATGGGAAGATCGCCGCCGGCGGTAACATCTACAGCAGCGGCAAGGCCCAGCTCCAGAACGACATGATCAATGCCGCGGACCCGGAGACGGGTGTGTTCGACATGGAGAAGGATGTCGTCTTCATCATCGTTTCCCCCTCGTACGGAGGCGACACCGTCCAGTACCTGAAGGACAAGGGATTCAGGAACGTCATGCAGTGGTACGACATCAAGGACTACTCCGAGGTCACCGGATTCGCGGAGACCATCTCCAAGGTCTGCACCGGAAAGGTCGCATCCGAGGTGGAGCAGATGTCCTATGTCCAGGAGAAGATCGACGGAAAGCTCTCCTCTGTGGTGGAGTCTGAGAAGAAGAAGGCGTTCTACGTGACCTATTCGGGAAGTGCATTCAAGGTCGGTAACACCGGTTCCCTGGCAACATCCATGATCCTCGCAGCGGGAGGAAACGTCGTCACCATCGACCCCTCCAAGTCCGGTACGACCTATGAGACAAACCTCACCAAGCTCGTGGAGGACAATCCCGGCGTCGTCATCTTCGTGGACAACACCGTCGCGAAGGATACCAGCCGCATGGACGAACTCAGGAAGCAGGTCGGAGACACCCAGCTCGTTCCCCTCAAGGCGATCTGGAACAACTACTGCATCCAGAGCATGAACGGTGTGTGGACCATGGCCTGCGCCATGTATCCGGACCTGTTCGAGGGAGATGTCCCCTCGATTCCCGTGGAGGAGTCCAACACTCTCGTTTACATAGGTGCCGTAATCGTCGTCGTGGCGATCATCGCGGTTGTCGCGGTGGTCTTCATGAGGAAGAGCGCCTGAAACCCCCATCCCCCGTCGCGGTGACGGGGGAATCCTTTATACATTTCAAGGCATGGCGAGGGCCCATGGCATTATCGAAGAAGGTCAAGATCGCGGTGACACTGGTCCTGCTGATAGCTCTGACCCTCTTCTGCGTTTTCATGGATCTCTCCTGGGTGTCCGCCGATCTCAGCTATTCGTTCTCCGAGATCTGGGACGCGCTCATGGGTAACGGTACGTGGTCATCCAACATCATCGTCCGTGAGAACAACGCCCCGCGTGTCGCGGTGGGTATCTTCGTGGGTGCGGGATTGGCCGTCACCGGTGCCGCCATGCAGGCGGTGTTCAGGAACCCCCTGGCATCTCCGTACATCCTCGGATTGTCCTCCGGTGCATCACTTGGAGCGGCCATAGGGATGCTGTTCACCATTCCGTTCATCCCATCCCTGATAGTCACCCCCGTCCTGGCGTTCATCACCTGCTTCGCAACCATGGTCCTGGTGTATGCGATGTCCCGTTCCGGTGGAGGTGTGAAGACCGAGACCCTGATCCTGTCTGGAGTGGCGGTATCATCTCTCCTTTCCGCTCTGGTATCGTTCCTGACCTTCATCGCAGGGGACCAGCTGGAGGGGATAGTTTTCTGGTCCATGGGTAACCTCGGTAACGCGAGTTGGGACGAGATCATGTTCATAGCCCCCATCATCACACTGTGCTCCGTCCTGCTGATAACGCAGGCCAAGCCGCTCAACGCGATGATGATCGGAGACGCCCATGCGATGGACCTCGGTGTGGATGTGAAGAGGACGAGGCTGTTCGTTCTGATCCTCTCGACGATGGTCGTTGCCGCAGCTGTATCCTTCGTAGGGGTCATAGGGTTCATCGGACTGGTCATCCCCCACATCCTGAGGATCCTCATAGGTCCAGACAACCGTTACGTAATGCCACTGAGTATGGTGGCCGGAGGATGCTTCATCCTGATCTGCGACTACCTCGCACACATCATAGCGCCGTATTATGGGACACTTCCCATCGGTGTGGCCACATCCCTCATCGGTGCACCCGTGTTCATCTACCTGCTCGTACGCAGGAGGAAGGAGGTGGGTTGGAGTTGACACTCGAGGTCAAGGATTTGCATTACACCTATGGGAAGCATCTCGTCCTGGATGGGGTAGACCTTCCCATAATCGAGGGGGAGGTCATCGGGATCCTCGGACCGAACGGATGCGGGAAGACAACCCTTCTGAGGAATCTCAACAAGAATCTCACTCCCTCGGGAGGATGCGTCATGCTCGACGGTACCGACCTCGCCGATTTGACCAAGAAGGACATCGCCAAGGAGGTTGCCGTGGTCCCGCAGACCAACGAGGTCCACTTCGCCTTCACCGTCAGGGACATGGTCGCCATGGGGAGGATGCCATTCCAGGGTATGATGGGCGGAGCATCGTCCGAGGATGAGAGGATCATCGATGATGCCATCGAGAAGACCGGACTGACCAAGTATGTGGACCGTCACATCAACACCATGAGTGGTGGCGAGAGGCAGCGCGTGATAATCGCCAGGGCCATCGCCCAGACACCGAAGATCCTGCTCATGGATGAGCCCACTCTGCATCTGGACATCAGCATGCAGTTCGATGCCCTGAACCTGGTCCATAAGCTCTCGAAGGAGACCGGGATGACCGTCGTCATCGTTTCTCATGATTTGGCGATGGTCGCCAGGTACTGTGACAGGATAGTCATGATCCACGACCACAAGGTCCATGCCATCGGAAGGCCCGAGGATGTCCTCACAGAGGAGAACATGCGTGTGGTCTTCAATGTGGATGCGGAGCTTTTCTTCGACAAGAAGATCAACAAGTATTCCGTTATGCTCCACGACTCCCTGAACAGTTTCTGATCCGATCGTTCTGTCGGATACGGGTGATATCGATGGGATACCCCACAGGATGAGTTGTAAAAGATGAGCGCCCTGGACGGAATTCGAATCCGTGTCGAAGCCTCGACAGGGCTTCATGATAGGCCGCTACACTACCAGGGCAACAGACCTGAAGATACCGATGACCTATATTAAACCTTGGATTATCCTTGAAGCCTTGCGACAATCATGTTGTAGGGGACCACCCTGCAGGATCCCCGTGTGACCTTCATCCCATCCCTCTTCCGGGGGATAGTTGCCGCCATAATCGATACCGTATCCTGTCAGGTGAAGCCTTTTGCCAGACGGACGATCATCTTCGGATCCGGTTCAGCGTTTATCACGTTGATGCCCGTCGCTCCCTCGACCCTCATGATCTCCGAGAGCAGTTTCTCCTCATAGGCCCACTGGCTGAACATGTGCCTGTTCATACGGGTCGCCGAAGATCCGATCATGTACAGGGCATACAGACCTAACGTCACCAGGAACAATATCAGATTGATCAGGAACCCGTGTCCGGCGGCTATCGGTTTCATGGCATCGACATGGATCCCCAGACCCTCCAACATGGGTTGCATCTCATCGACGAATTCCACCTGCAGGGAGTCGTGACGTTCGGGATATCTCACGGCGGTGCCCAGGGTGCATATGAACTGGACGAGGACCATGATGTAGCCGACCTGGAAGATCGCACGTAGCTGGAGCGAAACGGATCCCTCCACCATGATGATCAGGACCAATGATACGGATAGCAGAACGGATGCGAACCACAGGATGAACGAGACGACCGCCATCAGTGCATGACGGCCCTCGGATGCACGTGCGTTGATGTTCTCCAAGCGCTTCACATCTAGACCATATGATGAGAGGTAGTCGATCAACGCCCTGCGCCATACAATGTCGCGTTCATGGTGGTCACGGACCCTGCGGCAGATCAGATACATTGTGAAGTTCAGGAAGCAGCAGAGACATGATATCAGCTCTAACGATACCACATCGAACGAATCCTCCGTCAGCATCCCGCGGAGCACGTAACGCTCACAGAGGATGTAGGAGATCGCCGCGGCGCATGCCAGTGAGATCAAGACCATCAGCACGATGTACTTCGAGCGTATGATCGTGTCCTGTGACGATCTGCGTATGACGCAGTCCGCGAAGTCATCCGCCCCCTTTCTGCCCATACCCACGATACAACGATATATCGATATATTGATTGGGGACGCATGGCAACCGGGGATGGATCCCGCCAATCGCGTATCGACACGTGGAAGGATGAGCGCAGATACAGGAAACTGGTCATAAAAAGCGTAGAGCGTCCGAGGTTGCTCATAGTTGCCGAGATAGCATTGACATTCGTCATCGTGGTGTATCTGACCAAGATATGCATGCTGACGGCCGGCATCTACTCCGGATTCGGAAAACCGGGGAGAAGTGTCATCTTCCTGATCTTCGAGATTGCGATGATGTATCTCGCTTTCGATTCCCTTGTCGGGATATCGTCCAACAGACCGAAGTCCTGGAGGAAGACCGTGAGGAGCGGGATCATCATGATTGTCATGATGGCGATATCGAACGTGGTATCGCATGCGACCATGGGGTCGTCGCTGGTCGTCTTCCGCACGGAGTTCGTCCTGATCGTCATGATCCCGACGATACTCATCATGATGACGAAGGGGGTGAGGGAATACTACACCCCTCCGATGACCGAGGTCAAACCACTCCGGGATTGGATCAGATATCTGGGGATCGAACCGTTGTACGATGCACAGAGATTCGAACTCGCATATGAGGGGAGATGAGTCCGGTTCTGGGAAGGAGATGGTCTAGGATCTGACCTTCGTCCTCAAACTGAGAGGGGATATCGAAGACCTAATGCCGACACCGAATTCATTCTCGTTCTTCCCTATCACCCGACATCGACTCCACATACTCCACGGGGATCTTCTCCGTCAGATACACCCCGTCTCCGGACAGGTGGAATTCATGACCGTCCGCATGCATGCGTCCGGAGTCCACCCTGAGGATGACGATCCCGCTATGTGGTCCTCTCCTCCCGGCGACATTCTTCGCATATTCGATGGATATCGACAGGTGAACCTCGGCCCTTCTCATGGGGGATGTATCCGGTTTCCTTGATTCTCTCCCAGGCCTGCGATGATGTTTCGTGGTATAGGAATTCCGGAGGTTCGACGGGATCTCCGTTAGTCGACATCGATGCTGTGTCCGTGGAATGCGCGTACATGTCCCCCATCCTCGGACAGCTCATAGCGTGTGTTCTTCCCCACGAGGTCTATGACAAGCCTGCGGTCCATCCCTCCGAGACGCTCCACATCATCCAAAGATATCCATCCGTGCTCGTCGTGTGGGATGTCGGGGCGGTGCCTCAGCAGTTTGCTGAGCCTCTTGCTGTTTCTGATGTATTCCGACTCCCCACTCATGATGTGCAGGGTGTTCGCCGATACCTGATTAAACCATCGGAGGTCGATGCGGAGAATCGATGAAAGGATGACAATGGGAATTATGTAAAAGATGAGCGCCCTGGACGGAATTCGAATCCGTGTCGAAGCCTCGACAGGGCTTCATGATAGGCCGCTACACTACCAGGGCAACAAGCCATAGTATATTGATATTATATTTAAATCTTATTATTCTATATGTCGTATAACATACATTAAGTTTCTTTTCAGATATGAATCCTAGGTTTTGTCTGAGAATAGAAAAAATAATTAATTTATAATGATGAAAATATTTTTTTTATCTTTATAAAAAATTCATTATAATAAAAATTTATCTATAAGCACTCCATTCAATTCATCATGTTGATACGCAGGGATGACTACATGGACCTTCTCTATTCCGGGAAGGACGATAACGATGTCGTCAAGGTCATCACAGGTGTGCGTAGGTGCGGAAAGTCAACGCTTCTGGAGATGTACATGATGGAACTCCAGAAATCGGGAGTCTCTGAAGATTGCATATTCCATCTCAATCTGGAATCCTCCGAAGGACAGAAGATAACAGATTCCTGGGAATTGAATGAATGGTTGTCCAGGATTCCTACAGACAGGCAGACCTATCTCTTTTTGGATGAGATCCAGAACGTCGATAAGTGGGAGTTGAGTGTCGCGGCTATAGGCACGATGCACATGTGTGATCTATACATCACCGGATCCAATTCCAAGATGTTGTCATCCGACCTGTCCACGCACATCTCCGGCAGATATGTGGAGATCCCGATGCTTCCGCTTTCATTCTCGGAGTATCTGAAGTTGCATCCATCCGATGATGTGGATAGGAGTTTCAATCTATTCCTGAGGTACGGGTCACTTCCAGGAGTGGATCCATCGAGAGGAGAAAGGTATTGCATGGATTACCTCGAAGGTGTGTACAATACCGTCCTTGTGAAGGACGTCCTTCAGAGGAAGGAACTCCGGAGTGTAAGGAAACTGAACGACATCTCTCGTTTCCTATATTCCAACATCGGTAATGTAACCAATGATTCCATCATCTCCAAGAAGGTGAACGTCAGTCCTAACACCGCGGATTCCTACATAGAGGGTCTCACCGAGGCGCTTCTGTTCTATCATGCCGATACTTATGACATCGTTGGGAAGAAGCTCCTTGAGACGAATGGGAAATATTATGCAACCGACCTTGGTATGAGGAATGCAGCATTGAAGGGTGCCGAAGGTACTGACATCAGCAGACCGGTGGAAAACATCGTTTTCCTGGAATTGATAAGACGCGGATACACTGTTCGTATAGGGTCATTCAGGGATTCCGAAGTGGATTTCACGGCTATGAGGGATGGTGTCACGGAATACTATCAGGTGACATTGACGATGATGTCCCCTGACACCCGTAATAGGGAGTTCAGACCTCTGAAGGGTATAAGGGACAATTGGAGAAAGACCATATTGACACTGGACCGTCTGGGATTGGGTTCAGACGAGGGTGTGGATGTCGTGAATCTGTTCGATTGGTTGCTTGGAAAGGTATGATCGCCGTCGGAGCAGGGTGTCCCTCTTCCTTAGATAAACCCTGTCCACGGTGACCATGTCCGCCTTGGCGACTATCCTGAGATCCGCCTTCCCGCTGGGGATCTCCGATCTGAGTTTGGGGTAGTTCACCCAGCTCAGCCTCTCGTATTCCCCTATATCTATGATCAGAGCGACCAGTTCGGTCTTGTCCTTGGGGAGCTCCACCTTCCTCTCGTGCTCGATCAGTGCCTTGTAGGTCTTTCCGGTGACGGCCATGAATCCGTTGGCATCGGCGAACGCCACCAATCTCCTTCCGACGGCATCCTGCTTGGCCTCGAGGAGCACCTTCTCCCCGAGTATTCTCTTATTGCCCGCCTCGTGGATGGCCTCTCTGATACAGATTTCCAGGCATCTCTCCGATGTGATGCCATCCTCGCCTACGAGTCCGCCCAGCGTGTACGCCAAGGGGCACCTGCGGTATGCGCAGATATCTTCGACGGAGCGGGCGACCATGTTCGGGTGGATGCATCGTATGTGGATGATTCCATCGGACACGGTATCTCTTCGGAAACCATCCAATAATAACCTCCTTCATGATATGAGGTATGGATATCGACTTGATATCGCGGAGACGGGTGGACATGGAGGAAGGAACCGAGGGTCATGCGGAGAACGGTCTTTCGGGACTGAAGCTGGTGGTCTTGGAATGCTTCGGTGCGTTGATGCTGGCCATCGGCGCCATAGGCATAGTCCTCCCCCTGATACCGACCACACCCTTCGTGATAGTCGCCGCATTCTGCTTCGCCGGGAACCCCCGCATCTATGGGAAGATACTGAACAGTCCGTTCTTCGGCGATTACGTGAGGGCATGGAAGGAGAAGCGCACCATCCCGATGCGTGCCCGCGTACAGGGGATAGTCATGGTGTGGGCTGTCCTGATCGTGACGATAGTGTTCTTCATGACCGCGGATTGGCAGAGGATCATGTTGTCGGTGATCGGCATCTGCGTCACCATCCATCTTCTCACGGTGTTCAGGAAGCGTAAGTGAGGATTCTCCACCCTGCGGTTAGAAATAATCCCCTGCGAATTGGGATGTCATGCCGTTGGGAGATCCGCACGGAGGATTGTTCGAGTACACAGACGAGGGACTGCCGGGAAGCATCTTCGCATGCACCGTACCGGTCAGGGATGTGAATCGTTCCATAGGTTTCTACAGGGACATCCTGGGGATGGAGGTCCTGTCGTCGGATGATTCCATTGCATATCTCCGCAGGGACGGGTGCCGGGTGATCCTCAGGAAGAGCGAGAATGTTGGTGTGGACACAGGATTGTACCTCGGAGTTGACAGTCCCTACAACACCCGCCGCCGTTTGATTGACGAGGGTGTCATATTCACACAGGAGCCTGTCCGGGGACCGTTCGGCACGTTCACATCCTTCCGTGACGACGACGGCAACGTCATACACTGCATCGAGACCGGTGCGGAGTTCCGCATCTGAGGAAAAAGAGGAAGAAGGGGTTTCGATCCCGATCACTCCAGGAAGTATCTCTTCACATTGGGCTTGAAGAGGTACAGGATGATTATCAGGGAGACCAGGATCGGGATTATCGCGGAGAAGTTCCCCACGAACAGGGACATGGCGTCCAGCACGATGGCGACTGCCTCGAAGATGATCCCGAGGTACCACATGATGCTCCATCCGCAGAGGAATCCCACACCGATGAGGATATAGATCAGTCCGGCCACGACGGAGGATCCTCCTGCCAGGGCCCCGATCTCTATCCCGCCGATTATGGTGAGTCCGGTGAATGTCAGACCTCCCACGAGGATCGCCGCCAGACCTATCAGGATGTTCAGGATGGCGAACAGGGTCACCAGTAGTGGACGCGGGTTGTTACTTTTACCCATGACGAAGTAATCTCCGATTCGGTAGAAAACGGTGTTGTTCCCGCCCCTGAGGACGGGATAATGGATTTGGTGGATGGTTTCGCCGTCAGTCCAGGAAGAAGGACTTGACGCCGGGTCTTGTCAGGTAGATGATTATCAGGAGCGAGATGATGGTCCCGACGATCATGACCGTCTGTCCGGTGAGGGCGTTGTAGAGGTATCCGAGGGTACTGAGTACCTCGACGATGATGCCGAGGTACCACAGACCTTCCAGCCCTTGAGGAGTCCGGTCGCGACGATCAGGTAGATCAATGCCGAGATCACGTACGCGGCACCCACGACTATGGGCTCACCTTCCACTGCGGTATCGATATCCATGCCTGCGAGGATGCAGACACCACCTATGAGGTAAAGTATTCCGGCTATGGCGAATATGGCACTGATCACTGTTATCAGGATGGGCCTAGCACTTTTCCCTGCCATACCTCTTTATCGATAAACATGATATAAAAATTATCGTAAAAAGATAAAGGGTTTGAAAGGGGACTCAGTCCCCGAGGTTGGCCTTCTCGATGGCGGCGTCCAGTTCCTTCTGGAGCGCCTCGGGCAGTCCGTTGATGCTTCCCGACAGGAATCCCCTGACGATCATGCTGACGGCCTGGTCCTCGTTGAGTCCCCTGGACATGAGGTACTCGATCTGGTCTCTGGCGATCTTTCCGACCGCGGCCTCGTGGGTCATCTCCACATCGGCGACGTGTGCTTCAAGCTCTGGGACCGCCACGGTGGATCCGCCGTCCTTCAGGATGATGCTCCTG
>Ga0129308_1003329_pt1 | contig 11760 bp, 7 predicted proteins | sample L827metagenome_FD_94440 | JGI IMG/M metagenome (GOLD analysis project Ga0129308, IMG submission 94440) | Ring-tailed lemur group fecal microbial communities from Wisconsin, USA - L827 metagenome | ecosystem: Host-associated > Mammals > Digestive system > Large intestine > Fecal | place: USA... | reverse complement strand
GATCGGATGGTCCGGGCGTTCCACCCGGATCGTTCCTTCTGCGGTCGGCTCTATATAGTTCTGGAAACGGATCGTACCCATAAAGCGGGAGAACCATTCCCACATCGGATACCCGTCGAATTCTCCCAACAAGGTGGCATGATGGAACCCGATCCAACCTCCGCGGCCTTCCTGTATATATTTCTCGAACGCTATCTTCGCCTTCTGGCTCCATGTATAAGGTGGAAAGTCCAGTTGGATCATGACCTTGAAGTTCGATAGGAATGCCTCGTCGATCGGGTCTGTGTTATGGATCTCGGTAACTTCTAGGTTATTCACCTTCGAGAATTCGTTTAGCCAATCGATGGCGGCATCGGTGAATCCTCCGTGTTGACCGCCCCGTTCGGTAAGGACTAATACCTTGATCTTCTCGTTGGCAGCTTGAGTCGCCGCCTGCGCATTCGGTGTTCCCATACATATTAGGGCGAATAATAGGAGTAATGTCTGTATTTTGTTCATATGTATATATTAATGTATAGTGAGTTTATAATTGGAACAACTCGGCTACCAGCCACAACACACGGGCGGTCGTATGTGTCCAGATCTCCTTATAGGTACAATTGTTCTGCATGGGGAAATACGGCTCGTCATCGTTCTCGAAAGTCTCGATACCCACGGGAACGGCACCTACCACATTTCCGGCGTATGCCCCGTACAGTGGAGGATAGTCATACCCATCTCCATAGATCGTACTCATGGCGAACGGATTGAATCCGACGATGTATTCCAGTTGGCGGGTGGCGATGTGCTTTAGTTCCTCGTCTTTCAGCAAGCGTGCCAGTATGAAGGCGGCTTTCGCCTTGCCCATTGTCACTGCGTGGAATCCGCGGAATTGATAAGCTACCGGGAAACGACGTAAGTAGAAATCCTTTCCTAAAGGTATACCGTTGCGGACTTGTGCGTTGTATTCTTCCAAGGAAGGTAATCCCACTTGATCACCCTCGTGGTATAGATGGCTGTAATCCGTGTTGTTTACCTCGTAGATAGCGCTGGGAAGCAATCCGTAATGCTCGATCTTGTCCGCTAGGTCGTGCAGATAATCGGCATAGGCTTGGCAAGCCGTTTTCCATTGGGCGGCATCGGCGTGATTGGGGGCATCGGTTAGCAACATGGCTAATCCTTCCACCAGAAGATGTTCCTTGCTCTGGTGATAATAGGCGAGGATTCTCTTCTTGCTGGTTGATTCATAGAAAAAACCGTGCAAGGGAATCGACCAATCCTTGCGCCTTTCCAGTTGTTGGCAAGCCATGACCACACGGGCTAGCCGGGTGGCTTGTTCCAGATATTGAGCGTCGTGGGTGAGGCGATAGAGGCGCATGGCGGTGACAGTAGCCAAAGCGGAAAGCTCTGCCTCGTTATTGTCTGTTCGTTGTGTGTCGAGCAGTTCCATGGCAAAGCGGAAATCCTCGATGGCACAGTTGCGGCACCAGCGGGCGAAGACCGGATCCGTCTCCTCGAAATGCGGGACGGCCAAGGCGCAATAGGAGGCGGCGATCAGGTTGTCGGAAGGGGTGTTGCGGGCTTCCGATTGCATATCATCCTTATCACCTCGGATGTTTTTGGTCCAGATACCGATGATCAGTCCGCCTTGTCGATAGCCGTCGCCAAAACGGGTTCGCATCGTCCAGTTCAATCCCCAACGGGCTTCTTCCAATAGCCGTTCGTATAGGATGGTATCTTTTCCTTTCACGGCACTTGCCAGTTCCAGCATGGCGATACCCGACTCGGCGGTATTGCCCACGCCTTGGGTCAAGTCGGCTGCGTCGTGCCAGCCTCCGGCGGCACTGATTGTCCGTCCATCGGGATGAACGCAGAATACGTCTTGATGGCATTCTTGATGGATACCGGGTTGATCGTATCCGCATCGTTCGGAGTAGAAGAAGTTCAAGGTACGCCAAGCCGTTGCCAGGTAAGCGGATGGGCCAATGGCGAAGGGCTTGGATACGATATTGTCGATGGCGATCGTATAGCGTCCGGGAGTTTCCAGATCGCTGAAGTCAAGGAGCACGAATCCGTCTTTCTGGTTCGTCCCCTTGCCTTCGTATGCGATAGCGCCTGTATCCTCATTATACAGTTTGAAGGAAGTGTCTTTGACATGTTGCGCCAAGGCTTGTTTCCGGGCACCCGGTTTATAGCCGCTATGACTGTAGGCGATAGCGTCCTTGTGGAGGTTGAAACCCCGTGTATTCTCTGCCTCTACCTGTTCGATACGCATATCATCTACGTATAGGCTCATCTGCTCACTAGCCCCGGCGGGTGCTCCCGCCAGCATGATGTTGACGGAGAAGCCGGTTACACGATCCCGATACAGATCGGGGATCTCCCAGACGATACGCTGCCATTTATTGGGATAGACCGTCTCAAAATGTTGTCCCTCGAAACGTCCGGGAGTAGGCATGACCTTTACGCCTTCGTTATGTAAGGTAAATCCGCAGAAGGTTAGGTAAACACCCGGAGCGTCCACATATACCCATACGGAGAAACGGTTATATTCCCGCAAGTCTTCATGGTTTAACGGGCGGATAATCTCGGGAGTTGCGTAATTCCGGTTCGTCGGGTTCTTCTTTCCTAAAGAGGCGGGTGTGTCCAGACGCACGCTTCCCTTGCCAGAGATGGTTATCTCGTGATCTACCTGTATGCAGCCCGGCCCTGTGTGGCGCAAAGACTGAAAATCATCGGCCATTGGCAATACCCGGCTTTTCAATACCTTTTTGCCATACCAACGGGTGAGGCCGGCATCGGTGGAGTCCTCTTTCATTATGTGACGGAGGTAGCGGCTATCGTTTAACTGTTTAGCCAGCTTGGGATCGGGTTCCCAAGGTGTTTGCGCTTGGGCAAACACTATTTGGAAACAGATCAATATAAATAGACCGTTATGAAGTTTCATTGTGATCGATTATTTGTTAAGGGTCTTGTACGTCTTGATAAGTTCCTTGATCGTGACAGCGTCGGATACTTCCTGCTTATAAGTCTCCGGGCTGTAGTAAACCTCTAGGAAACGGTCGGCACCGGACCAGACAGTCTCGATGATTCCTTGGAAATGGCGGGACATATCCGAGTTGGAACGCTGGCGGAAACGAATCATGTCATCTACTTGCTGAAGTGCTATCTGCGGCTTGCGCCACGGGCAGGTGGCTATATCGAATCCCTTCATGGCGAAATAAACGGCTGTTTGTTCCGCACGCTCATAATGCCAGTCGCAGATAAAGACCTCTTTCGGGATCAAGTCGATGGCACGGTATGTATTGTTCATGCTGGCTTCCCAAGCCCCGAGGCCGGTACTCTTCCCGTCGATCAAGCGGTCGCCCCATATCATCAGCCGTTTTCCCTGTGCGGCCAGATGGTTCTGTATCTTGGTGACTTCTCCAGCGTATAACTCAGCTTTGTCATGCCCGCTGCAACGAGGACAACTGTCATGACCGATATAAAACACCTCATCCATGCCGGCGTGGAATAATTTTGTCTCGAAAGCGTCTGTTAACTCATCCACCAAAGCGAATATCACTTTATGCACTTCCGGATGAAGTGGGCAGTAGCTTTTGCAATACAACCCGTCCGGGTTGGGCCAGCCTGTATAGTCCTTGGTGTCTACATGCGGAGTCTCATCGAACTCGGGATATTCTCGTAGCAAGGCGTAAGTGGTCTCCGCCCATGACTGATGTCCCAGCAGGTTGATCTGGGGTGCTATTTGGATACCGTTGTCACGGCAAACCTTTACGATCTTTTTCACGTCGGCACGTGTCAACGGGTCCGGGTCTCTCAGTTCCGGATGGGACTCGTAGGCGTAGTTCCAATCCACCCGCAGGATCAGCAGGTTGAAATGACTGGGAGCCAGTTCCTCTTGGACGAACTTCAAGAAAAGGTCCAGCTTTTGTACGGAAGGTGCGGCGATAGCCAATCCACGTACCGGGAGGATACTATCTATACGGTTTATCTCATTCTGCGCAAAAACTTGGGCGGGACCAAATGCCAATATCAATAAGAATAGTCCGATCATTTTTTTCATATAGCGATCTGTTTTTAGAATTTATATTTTCAGTTTGATATATGCTTTTCCCAACAAGCCGGTGAACCAGACAATCAGCAGGGAGAAGCAAACGCAATTAAGGATACCGATGAAACCATGCGTGAGCGCGTCCGGCATGTGGATACCCAATAAAGCACTTAGCGCATACGCCACATACGGCATCAGATAGGTTGTCAGTGTTGCTGTCCCCGCCGGCCGTATGATGGCGAACCAACTCGTCCAGCCTTTCTCTTCCATCCAATAGAAGAGAGCGTAAGCGGTCGTAGCGATAGCTGATACGTAGAATATCCAAGGCAGGGTAGCGCCTATCTTGGATAAGATCCAGAAATGGCGGGAGAAGTAACCGGCGATACATAAGCCCAGAACGGCGCAAATGATGAAATAAACTTTCTTCCGTTTCTCCGTGCTCGTATACTGGGTACTCAATAAGGATAGGATCATGCCTCCCATCGTAAGTGCTGGCAATCCTCCGTTGCCGATATGTAGGATATTCAAGAAATCCTGTAAGATATTCGGTAGGGGAAGGTTGAATAGCGTTTTGCTCCCATGCGCCTCGTTCATGGGGCTGGTCAGGATGCAGATCAAGAGGAAGGTTACCCAAATACCGATAAGTACGCTTATCCGTTTCCTAACGAAAACATAGATAAGGGCACAAACCACGTACGTCCAACCGATCAACCCGAGAATACCCCACCAACGGGCCGAGAAATAATCTCCGCTTTTGCTCTTGAACGTGATAGCAAGGAACAAGAGCATAAGGACTCCCATCCATTTCAATCCCCGGAAAAGCAGTAGTCTCGAAGGATTCTCCGTACGTGGATATTGGTTCCACACGCAAATGAAAGCCACTACCATCATCAGCCAGTAAACCCCAATCGGGAACAAGGCATCGTCTTCCATGCCGGACTCGGAGTTCACGATGAAAGCACCCATGACGAGCAAGGCGAACGTCCGAGAGAGAATATGCAGGATCGTGGATTCTCCGGACATCCCTTTCATATAACGCCGTTCGATGGCGAAAGGGATGGACATGCCTACGGCGAAGAGGAAAGTGGGGAAGACCACGTCGGCCAGTCCCATGAAATCCTCGTTGTGAGCGGCGTGTTCCAGATAATGAGGAATATCGTGTACGGTCCAGAAGTCATTCACGAAGATCATCACGCACATCGTGACGGCCCGGAGGATGTCGATGGCGATATTTCGTTGCGTAAAGTCTATTTGTCTGTTCTTCATATTTATTTATTTGTTTAGTTTCATGTTGATGAAACTGAAAGGATATGATACCCTCTTTTTAAAAAGATCAGAACTCTGCGATCAAGGATAACCACCTGCCCGCTGACGAGCCCCATACTTCCTTATAAGTCGCCGTGTTGAACTGCGGCCAGTAAGGTGTATCCTCGTTGAAACGGGATTGCATGCCTACCGGTATCTCGCCGACCATCTCGCCGGGTAAGGCGCAATATTGCTGGGCGTAATTGCTCCCTTCCCCATAGATCAGCGATTGGCCGAACGGATTCTTCCCGACGATCCAGAAGAGCTGTTGTTCCGCTATGTCCAATAGCTTAGGGTCGTTGAGGAATTTCCCGCAAAGGGCGGCGGCTTTCCCCGTGGCTAGATGAACGGCGGCGTTCCCCTTGAAGGAGAACCATACGGGGAAGACACGCAGGTAATGCTCGTTATCCAACCGGAAACCGTTCTCCAATTGTTCCTTGTATTGCTTGGATACATCTTTGCGGATACCTACTTGTACATCGTAGAAATTAGCGGAGTCTTTTACCTCATCCACATGATAAACGCCACTGGGAACCATGCCGTAAGGTTGTACGTAACGCATGATCTTCTTTAGGTAATCACCATATAGGCGGATGGCTCCCGTCCATTTTCCGTAGTCCGGATGGTTGGGTTGGGTCTCGCAAAGTGTCGTCAGTGCTTGCATATAGATCTGGTCACGGGATTGATGCGTATAGTGTACGATCGATTTCTTATTCAGATCCCGGTAGAAAAAGCCGCATAATCCGTCTTTATCTTTCAGTGGCTCGGTGCGCTGGCAATCGAGGGTATATCGGATATACTGGGCGGCATAATCGGCGTAACGTTGGTTCCCGGTCAACTTGTATAATTGGCTGGCAGACCATGAGATACTGGCGTAATACTGGCTCTGTGAGGCCATGTAAGCATGTCCTCCCCGATAACGTTCGGCGTACCCGAGCTTTTCGAAGCGCTTCAAGGCGAAGTCAAAATCCTCTTGGGCGATCTTCGTCAGATGATCTTTCATCATCGGATCATCGTCTATGGATCGGGCGGCATAGGCCTCTATGGCGGCGAAAAGGAAGTTTTGGAACGCTCCGTCGTGTACTTGCGCTTGTCGGCGACTAGCATCGTCCATCGTCCCGATGAGTCCGTCGGTCCAAAGGTTCGTCCCGGTGGATTGGGCACGGAAGCCATCCCCGAGACGGGTCTTCAAGATGAAGTCCAGTCCCCAGCGGGCCTCTTCCATCGCACGGATATGCAATTGCTTGTTGTTTTGTGCCTTGGCTCGATTGGCTACCTCGAAGAGGGAATAGGCGATCTCGCCAGTTTGCAGGGTTTGTTGCGACATATCGCCGGCATCGTGCCAGCCACCGTTGAAGGTGAAGATATGCCCGTTATACTCTCCGTTCAGATCGGAATGGCAGGTGCCATGCTTCCCCGGAACCGGATAGCCGCAACGCTCGCAGAACATGAAGTTGATGACACGCCATGCGGAGTCTTCCCACACGTTCCGGTTAATATAGAACGGCTGGGTACGTACGGAGCCTACTTCCAAGGCGTATTGTCCTTCCTTGCGGAAGTCCGAGAAGTCGAGGGTGCGGAATGTCCCCAAAGCCGTTTGGCTCTCTTGTATGGAACCTTCGTATACGGGTTGGCTGGTGGCATAATTGATCAGGCGGAAATGATCGCCGGTAGTCTTTACGATGGCGGACTTTTGGCTATCGGTCCGGTAGCCAGACGTGGAGTAGATGATACGTCCTTCGGCTGGTTGCCAGCCGCTCACTACCTCGGGGTTCTTTACGGTCTGCAACCGTACGTCGTCCACGTAGAAGACGAGGCTGTCGCCCATGGTCTGCTCTTTCCCAAAGGTCTCGATAGCGAAGGAGAGCTTGGTCACTTTATCGCGAGCCAGCTCCGACATCTCCACGAAACAGAGGTTCCATTGATGATTGATGAGGTTGATCTCGTGATATCCCTCACGGCCGTATTCGTCGGGTACCTTGATCTTGCCATCGTTTTCTATGTAAAGATTCAGGTAGATGCTGCGTGCTCCCTCGCAATCGGGATAGATGAAGAAGAGTACCCGGTTGTACTTCTCCCAGTTTTTCCCGCCGATTTCCAAGCTAGCCATCGACGTTCCTAGTCCCAGTCCCCAAGAAGGGAATTGAGGGGAAGTGACCGGTGCGCTCAGTCGCAGGCTGTTCTTCCCGGACTTCACGTAGTCGTGGCCTGTTTCCATCCGGCCGATGCCTTTATGCGACCAGCCTTTTAGCCCTTCCATATCCGAGAGTATATCGGATACGATCACCTCTTTCTTTAACCCGGCAGTCTCGAAAGACTTGCCATAATCCAATGGGAGCGGGGTATGGATATATCCCGTATTACGGATGTCGGCCTTCAGCTTCTCGTCCACTTGGGCAGAAACGATTCCTATATAGGATAGGAAGAGGCCTGTAAGAAGAATTACTTTATTCATATTGTATATAGATAAAAGGTTATTATTTAGCTTGTATATCGTTTTCTCGTATGCGGGAACCGATGCGTGCGTAATAAAGCATGAACAACTCGCCCCCCAGTACGATCAGCCACGACCATCTCCAACCGGATAATGCGTCGGCCAGTATGCCTTGCGCTAGCGGAAGAATTGCTCCGCCGACTACCCCAATCATGAATACCCCCGACGCTACGGACGTGTATTTCCCCAGTTCGGCTACCGATAACGTAAAGATCGCCCCCCACATGATGGAGTGGAACAGGCCGATGATGACCAGCAACCACGGATCGTTCAGTGCTACGGCCAGCACGGCGAACAGGGTCGCCCCGATGGTGGTCACCGTCAACTGCGTCCGGGGAGATACCTTGTTTAGGGAACTTCCTACCAAACGCCCGATCAGCATTCCCCCCCAATACAAGGTAGCCATCAACGCCGGTTGGCTATATCCTTGCTCGATCGCGTACAGGTTGATATTTGCCCCGATCGCCACTTCTACCCCGACATAGAAGAAAATGGAGATAACTCCCAACCGCAGATGCCGGAACGACCAGACGCTTCTTTCCAATCGCTCGCCTGTCTCGGCTTTCGTTCCTTCGATATCGGGAAGGGTGATCCAAAACAATACAAATATAATAAATCCGATCAATATCATCAAGGAAAAGAACGGAGCCATGAGTTGGCTCACTTGAACATCTTCCATGCTGAGTCCACCGAAGACGATACCGGTTACGAAATAAGGGGCGATCGTCGTACCGATCGAGTTGCTGGAGCCACCGATAGCCAACCGTTGGATCGGCTGTGTCCCTTTCACGTAGCAAGCCGTCAAGTAGGGATTGATAACCACTTGCAAGATGGTGGCAGAGGCACCTACCACGAACGACCCCAACAAGAAGATAAAGAATCCTATGGGCACGATACTCTCTCCCATAGCGATCTCCGCTTCCGGGAACCGGACGGTAAACCAAGAGGAGAGATAAAAAATCCCTAGCCCGATCAACATCAGAAACAAAGAACGGATCAACGTGCTTTTATATCCATGCAGGGTGATCCAAGTGGAGCCGACCCCTCCGGTCAGCGGATAGGCAAGGAACCATGAGAAGGTGATCAAGGTCGCGAACGTGTTCTTTAAATCCCCAACCCCCTCAAGGAAGGCCGTTTTCAAGGGGCCTTGAAATTGTCCGTTAGCCGTTGTTAAGAAACCTACGATGAAAAAGAGGAAGACTAACGTGATGAAAGGCCCTACGTAATTTGTTTGTTTTTCTTGTTGTGTCATTCTGGTAATACGATCTTTGGTTTATCTTGTTATTTGATATATCGGGCGGCGTTGGAATCCAATAAGAACTCGCAATTCGGATGCAATTGCAATACCGAGGCTGGGATGTCTGTGGTGACAGGTCCTAGTAACATCTGTCTTACGATCTCTGCCTTGTGCTCGCCTTTAGCTATTAATACGATGCGACGGGAGTGCATGATGTTCTTGATACCCAATGTCAAGCCACCTAGCGGATGCTCGGGAGGCGTATTGGTTTCCCGGCGCACACGGGCCTCGAAGATAGTATCCATCGGCGATACCCACGTCTCGCTCTCGAAAGGCGTTCCCGGTTGGTTGATGCCGATATGTCCGTTCGCCCCCAGTCCCAGCATTTGCAGGTCGATGCCTCCCCGGTCTTCCAGCGCTTGCTGGAACTTGCGTGCCTCAGCGTCGAAATCGTCGGACAGGGTCGGGGGCATGATGAAATTCTCCTCCGGGATGTTTAATGGTCCCGCTATCTGGTCCTTGATCATTGTATAACACGTTCCTTTGTATTCCCGGGAAAGATTTGTCAACTCATCCACGTTGAATAAGGTGATCTTGGACACGTCGAATGGATAAAGCTGGAAGATCTGGCTTACGATAGCGTGCATATTCTTCGTGGTTTGTCCGGTAGACAAGCCGATGACGGCCCTTGGGTTGTTAAGCATGGTGCTGATAATACGCCAAGCGGCCATGCGGTCGAATTCTTCCTCGTTTTTAGCGATCGTGATGTTTAGTTTCATTCTGATTGGATTTTTTATTATTAATACGTTTCATTTATGGCGACTGCCCCGGCACCGATCAACCCGATGAAATTGGGGTTGAGTTTAGTTAGTACGACACCGTTGGTGACAAATCGCATGGTAGTCGGATTGAGTCTCTCAAGTATCTTGGCATGTAGATAACCATCCGAGACGATACCTCCACCTAGGACTATCATTTCGGGATCACTCATGCGCGTCAAGTTCATGATCAGGTTTGCAAGAGCCATGGCCGCATTATCCACCAGTTGTACGCAAAGAGGATCCTCTTGCCTGCTTAACGAGAACACTTCCGCTACGTCTACCCGGTAGCTGGGATCTACCGGTATTGGTAAACGGGTGGAGTATTTCTCCCGTAAGATACGTGCGCAGGTATTGAATCCAATACCGGAGGCTATTTGTTCTACGCAATCAGTACGGCCACAGCCGCAAGGGATGCCGAGGGATAAACCGGAATGGGTATGTCCCACTTCTCCGGCGTTGAAATGGCCACCCCGGATGATTTGTCCGTTCACGACGCTCCCGGCAGCTATTCCTGTTCCTACATTAATATAAATAAAGTTCTTTGATGTCTTCCCTAGTCCGAACAGTTGTACCGCACGGGTGGCACTTTTTACGTCATTATCGATAAAGCAGGGCATCTCGTAATGTTTGGATAATTCCTTCGCCAAAGGGATGGGGGTGGTGCGCTTGGGATCTATCTGTAACCATTCGCCTAGCTCTGGGTTGATCCGGCCGATCACGCCAAGTCCCATCGCGACCGGTTTCTTTTTCCATCCGACAGTGGCTATATAATCATCCAATGATTGTTTGATGAATTCCAACGCCGCGGGTTGGTTGAAATAACCGGATTCATATTTCTTATGTCGTAAGACATTTCCTTGATCGTCTATTTCCCCGATAAGGAGTTTGGTACCTCCAAGGTCTAATGCTAAATAAGTGTTCATAGGGTATTCGTTTTAGAGTGCGAGTATAGGTTATTTGAGGTAGAGCGGGGTTTAGATTCCATCAAAAGAGGTTGGGCTATCGTTGATTGCCCGAAAAGTGATAGATTTTCGACATTTGTAGATAGTAATTCCACTTTTCCTAGGAAACATATCATTACTTTTGCCCGATAATAAATAATAAGATTGATTCGATGTATGCCTATCTGATCCCGAAGGTTGTATTTTTATGCGGGTTGCTTTACTTTCTCATTCCATCGCTGAATGCCGAGTCTTTTCGTCATTTGGACGGTACTAATGGATTGAGCGGCGGTAGCGTGATCGGTATGGAGCAAGACTCCGCAGGTTTTATCTGGCTCTTTACCTCGAAGGGGCTCGACCGTTTTGACGGGACGCAGGTACGTCATTATCCGTTGGGGGAGGGAGTTTTGTCTAGTCAAATCCTGCCTTTTATAAGGATGTCGAGCGACCGTGACCGACAGATATGGGTGTCTCTTCGAAGCGGGAAAATGTTTCGCTATGACGAGGATCGGGATCGTTTTTCCTTAGAGGTTGATTTGCCGGATCGCCTGTTGAATGATTTCGTGTTCGATGAGGAAAATCGTTTGTGGTTATGCCTGTTTGATGGCTTGTATCGTTGGGATAAGAAAGCGGGGCGGTTATCTCCTGCCTATGCCTTTCCCGGAGAGATCGTGAGGCGGATCATACAAGTGGATGCGAGTACCTTTTTCGTGAGCGCTTCCGACCAGTTGTATAAGATCCGTTTGAGCGATGATCTGGAGACGGTAACCAGCCGTGAGAGGATCCCTCTACCGGAGGAACTGCGGATCGAATCCCTATACATATATAATAATAGGCTTTATATAGGAACCTTTGCGAAAGGTGTTTTCCGGCTGGATTTACGTTCCGGGGAACTTTCGCGGCTTACTGATATACCGACTGCCCCTGTC
>Ga0129308_1003327_pt1 | contig 11764 bp, 13 predicted proteins | sample L827metagenome_FD_94440 | JGI IMG/M metagenome (GOLD analysis project Ga0129308, IMG submission 94440) | Ring-tailed lemur group fecal microbial communities from Wisconsin, USA - L827 metagenome | ecosystem: Host-associated > Mammals > Digestive system > Large intestine > Fecal | place: USA... | reverse complement strand
GTCTTGCCGGAGCCGAAGGGACCGGGGACGGCCGCCACGCCGCCGCGGGCGAGGGGGAAGAAGGTATCCACGACGCGCTGGCCGGTGACCAGAGGCATCGAGGGAGGCAGCTATTCCTGGTAGGGACGGCAGCGGCGGACCGGCCATTTCTGCATCATGGTCAGCTCCCGGTCGCCATCCCTGGTGGCGACGACGGCCACGGTTTCCTCCACCGTGAAGTCGCCCTCTTTGATTTCCTTGACGGTGCCCTCTACGCCGTAGGGGACCATGATCTTCTGGGTGACGATGATGGTCTCCTGGACGGTGCCCAGGACGTCGCCGGCCGCGACATGGTCGCCGGCCTTTGCCACGGGGACGAAGGTCCACTTTTTATCCCGCTTCAGGGAGGGAACCTCGACGCCGCGCCGGAGGTTGTTGCCGCAGATGGCCATGATATCGTCCAGAGGACGCTGAATGCCGTCATAGATGCTGGAGATCAGGCCGGGCCCAAGCTCGACCGCCATGGGCACGCCCATGGACTCCACCGGTTCGCCGGGACCGAGGCCGGAGGTCTCCTCATAGACCTGAATGGAGGCCTGATCGCCGTGCATTTCAATGATTTCGCCCAGCAGCCGCTGGCTGCTGACGCGGACCACGTCATACATGTTGGCGTCTCGCATGCCCTCCGCAATGACCAGCGGGCCTGCGACCTTTTTGATTGTGCCTTTACTACTCATGGGCTGAGATCACCCACCTTTCTACGATTGATTGGAGAACAGGATGTCGGAGCCGACAGCCTGCTCCACGGATTTTTTGACGCTCTCGACGCCTGCGCCGGTGTTGCCGGCGACGCCGGGGATCAAAATGATGGCCGGCGTGATCCGGTCCTTATATTTGGCGATTTCTTCCTTCAGCTCGGCGGCCAGGGCCTCCGTGATATAGATGACGGCATAGCCGCTCTCCGCCAGCTTGTGCAGCAGGCGGCGGCCGTCTTCATGGCCCTCTGCGGGAAAGGTGCCGAGTCCCAGGGCAGCAAATCCGTAAATGCTGTCATAGGCGCCCATTACGGCAATCTTATACATACATCTCCCGTATCCTTTCCCGGATGGACGCCTCCGGCAGATCGTTTTGCTTGCCGGAGAGGATAATCCGCACCGTTTTGATCTCGTTTTCCCGGGCCAGCACGTAGGCGACCAGCGGGCCGACGGAGAAGGGATTATAGAGCTGGGGCCGGATCGTCTCGATGATCCGGTTGTCGCACCAGCGTTCGAAGGCGGAAGGGGATTCCCGCAGCGCCTCGGCGGCGTCGCCGTAGCCCGCGCCCTGCAAATAGTCCGTCAGGGCGTCGCCGCCGCTGTGGGCGGCCTGCGCCAGCGATTCCACCGAGAGGCTCCTGCAGGGCGCCATCGCGCGCAGCATGAAGTCCATGCTCTTGCCGGTGGCGGCGCTGCGGGCGGCGATTTTGATGTCCGCCACGGCCACGCTGCTCTCGGCATAGTCCCGGATGATGTCGTCCTTGGCCTCGCGGCCCGCCTGAGCGATGGCGTCGAGGGCTGCGCGGTCCACGATGATGTCGCAGAGCTGGCCGTCCCGCGTCTGCAGCAGCGTCTCATAGGCCTCCTGGGCCACGGCCCGCATGGCGGCGGGGAAGGCTGCATAGTCCTTGCTGCGCAGCCACTCCATCATCTCCTCGCCGGAGATGGAGCAATCGCTGAAAAAGATACCGGGGGTGCTGTGCTCCGTGCAGACCTCCTTGACGGCGGCCTTCAGATTGTGGTACAGCTTCGGCAGGGACAATACGTCGAATACCGTCAGATCGACCTGGAGGGATTCGATGGTTTCCCAGGTCTTTTCCCGTTCCCGGGTCAGCATGGCGTCCGCGTTCAGCGGCGTGTCGGCGTCGCCCCAGCCCTTTTCTGCCAGGAACTGGAGGCACTGCTGATGGGTTTTGCAGGCCATCAACTGCTCGATCGTCGCCGCCGAGAACAGGGAGGGCTCCATCGCACGGATGCTCGCTACCGCATAGGCATAATTCGTATTGGACATGGAAACTCCTTTCCCGTCATGCGAACAGCAAACCGTGGACCTGGTCCTGCAGGGTCTCCCGGCGGGCGTCGAACAGCGCCCGGATGGTGCAGTTTTCTTCGATACCGCCGTAAATCAGGATGAATCCACCGTCCATGGTCCGCTGTTCTCCGGAGAGGGTCAGACTGCCGCCCTGCCTGGCGGCAATGGCCTGCAGCTCCTCCAGATAGCCCTTGGGCATCCGGTCCAGGTCCCGCCGGGAGAAGCAGATCTCGCCCTTCTCCGGCTGGACATAGCGCGCCAGCACCTTTTTCAGAAAGGCAAAGTAGCCGTCCGCCGGCATGTCCAGAAGCGTCTCATAGGACTTCTCCAGAAGCTCGGCGATGAGCGTCTGCTTGGCGGAGAGAAGCGCCGTGCGGCGCTGCTGCTCCAGCGAGGCGGCGACACGCGCCCGGTAGGCAGCGGCGTCCCGGGCGGATTTTTCCGCGATTTCGGCGGATCTTGCAGTTCGTTCGGCCTCGGCTTCGGCAAGAATCCGTTCGGCCTCGGCCTGGGCGTTTGCAGTGATCCCGGAGACCTGCGCCTGGGCATTCTCCGCGATGCGCTGCATCATTTGATCCAATCCGCTCATGTCATCACTCCTTATCTTCGTTGATTGAGACAGGGAGCGTCATCAAAGCTGGATACCGTTGACGGCCAGAAGGGAGACCAGCAGGGCCAGAATGGCGTAGGTCTCGACCATGGCGGGGAACAGCATGGACTTACCGAAGGCTTCCGGCTTCTTGGCGACGACGCCGATGGAGGCGGCGGAGGTCTTGCCCTGCAGGATGGCGGAAGTCAGACCGACAACGGCGATGGGCAGGCAGGCAGCCAGAATCAGCAGACCGCTGGTGACGGAGACATCCACGTTGCCGCCGCCGAGCAGGCCGATTTTGCCCATTGCGATGAAGCCGACCAGCAGGCCGTAGATGCCCTGGGTGCCGGGGAGAAGCTGGAGAAGCAGAACCTTGGAAAACTTGCTGGGATCGACCGAGGTGACGCCCGCGGCGGCCTGACCGGCGATCTTAACGCCGAACGCAGAACCGCAGCCAGCCAGAGTAACTGCCAGGATGATACCGATCAATGCATAAACGATGCCACTCATTTTTAAATTTCCTCCTTGATTTCCACATAGTTGGTTTGTTGATGGAAGGGCTGGAATTCACGTCCGCCGCCCTCATAGAATTTGCCGTAGAACTCCACGTACTGGAGACGGCAGGTGTGCACATAGGCGCCCAGCAGGTTGATTGCGAGGTTGAGGGTGTGTCCGATCAGGAACACCGGGATAAACGCAATCGCGCCGAGGATGCCGCCGCCGAACATGCTGCCCATCTGGTTGAAGACCTGGGCGATGACGCCGGTGGCGAGGCCCAGAGCCAGCAGACGGGAATAGGACAGGACGTCTGACAGCCAGCCGGTGATGTTATAGAGGTCATAGGCGCCCAGCGCCAGCCGCAGGAAGGGATTCTTTCTGCCCCGGCCCGACATCAGCAGGATGCCGGCAGCGCCGACAATGGCCATAATCTTGCTGGCCTGCTGCAGCGCCGGAGAGAAGTGGAACTCCATCTGCGAGATGCTGTAAAAGATTTCGGTCGGAAGCAGCATCAGAATCAGGCCGGTCACCATCAGAAGCCAGCAGACCACGTCGAAGAAGCATCCGACAAAGTCCTTACGGCGGAGATACATATAGCCCTTGAGGAGCAGGCCGGCGTACAGGTGGACCAGACCGAAGAGCATGGAATAGATCAGCAGCTTGGTGGGGTCCTCCAGCGGCGCGAACCAGACGGGCTTCAGCGTGATCTCGTGGCCGAAGAAGGTTTTCGTCACGACGGTGACGGCGTCGCCGAAGAAGCCGCCGAACATGATGCCCCAGAACGTCGTCGATATGCCGCACCAGAAGAAGAGCCGCAGGCTTTGCTTCATATTCTCGCCCATCCGCGGGAACTTCAGCAGGGCGACGGCGCAGACGATGGAGACAATCGCGCCATAGGCCGCGTCCGACAGCATCAAACCGAAGAAAAAGATGTAGAAGATCGTCGTAAAGAAGGACGGGTCCAGCTCGCCCTTATGGGGCAGGGCGAAGGTCTTTACAAGGCTCTCGGACATCTTGCCGACGTGATTGTTTTGCAGCAGGACAGGCGCCTCTTCCTCTTCCGGAAGCTCCTCGATCTCTACGGCCGCGTGATAGCGGTCCGTGAGGTCGCTTGCCAGCTTTTTCGCCTGATCCGCGGGCACATAGCCGCTGACCAGGAAGGTGTGACTGCTCTGGGGCAGCGTCCCGAGCACTGCGTACTTGTCCGCCCGAATGCGGAAATAGTCCGAGAGAATCTCGAAATCCCGGCGGCTGGCTCCGGCTTCCCACAGGGAGGCCTCCAGCTTCGCGATGCCGTCCTCTTCGGCCTTCCACTGGGCCACCAGGTCCTTCCCCACTTCAGAGGGAGCCTTGTCGGTGAGTTGTGATGGTCTGGCAAATCCGATGCCGCGCAGAGCCTCCTCCAATGCCTGGGCGTCCGCCTTGAGACAGAGAATCGCCGTGTAAGCATAATCCTTGCCAAGACTGAGGATTGTCACGTCCTGGGCCGGCAGATCGGGCGTCGCCGCCGCGATGGCCTCGAGGAGCGTCTCCTGCGTCCAGAGCCCCGGGAAGGTTCCCAGCAGAAACCGGGTCTCCCGCGTGCCGCGGAAGTTCATCGGCACATCCAAAGTCATCCAGGGCGCCAGCCCTTCGAGCTGGTTCTTCAGACGGACAATGGTCGCCTTCCGCTCTCCGATTTCCTTGTCCTGGTTCAGCACCGTCTGGGCTGCCGACAAAATCTCATGCCGCCGCGCGCAGACCGCCGTATAGTCGCTCTTTTCGATCAGGTCCTTACCGGCCAGTCCGGCCAGCATGGACTTGTGCGCAGGCGCATAGCGGTCCAGTACTTCCAGCGCCTGCTGGAGCGTCTGAATCCGCCGCTCATAGCGCTGGCGGGACGCCGTGGTGTCCATGGTCGCGAGGCCGTCGCCGCTGTCGGTTTCCGGAATGTTGATCTCCAGCGCGCCCCATGCCTGAAGCCGCTCCAGAATCGCCTTCCGGTCCTCCTGCAATCCGAAGATGTTCATGCGCTGCATCTTACATACTGCCATATCCAACACCTCCTTTTCTTGTTATTCTTATGGATATGCGATGGTGATCAGATCAATTGCGCGAGGACTTGGTCAATAATAGAAGCCTCTTTGGCGGCCGCGCTCTGCCGGAGCGCCTCCACCTCGGAAGCAATATCCGTCTCCGCCTGCCGCCGCAGCTCGTCGCCCTCTGCCTTGGCGGCGGCCATGGCCTTTTCTGCCGCGGCCGAGGCTGTCGCCTCTTCGCTGTCCAGCAGCGCGGCAGCCTTTTGCCTCGCCTGGTCCAGCGTTCGGGCGGCTTCTGCCTTTGCGGCAGCGACCGCTGCATCGGCCTCTGCCTCTGCGGCGCGAATCTTACCGATGGTCTCTTCTAACAACTGTTTCACCAGCCTTCCTTTCGTTTGTCGGCGGCTCCAAAACACGGAGCCTACGCAGCATGGCGCTTTAAATTCGGCCTGTTTTTGAAACTATTTGTTACAAAAAATGCAAAAGTTCGCTTTCTGTTGCCAGAAAGTGAACAGACAGCATGCTGCGATTATTTATTTATGATACTCTTTTTGACGCGCAAAATCAATAGGACAGAGAAAAAAACCCCGGAATTTAAAAAGGATTTACGCGATTCAGCAATTTTCGTCACTCGGTCAAAAACGATTCCAATAAAAGAATATCGATTGCAAGAAAACGTGAGAAGAAATTTCACAGGTTCCATGAAAAGGATGAATACATGCCGAATGGAGAAAGTTTTTGGTCCGGCGTTGCGGCATGGGATGCGCCATGTTATAATAAACAGGATTCGACGATTTTATCATGGAGATGGGAGGCGGGGCATATGAAGCTCAGAGTGACGGCGGCCAATCCCGCCGGAAACGTCACGCTCCTGGTGGAATCGCCGGTTCCGTCCGCCGCCTATTTTTCCGTCGCCAACCGGCTGCTGGCCATTCCGTCGCTGGGCGGGGAACAGGTGGGTTTTTTGACCGAACCGAAGCTCGGCGGGGCGGTCCGGCTGGAGATGATGGGCGGAGAGTTTTGCGGCAACGCGGCCCGCTGCGCCGGCCTCTACTGGGCTGGGGCCCATGGGTGGACAGGCGGCCCGGTTCCCGTCGAGATCAGCGGGTGCAGCCATGTGCTGCCCGTGGAGGTGGAGGACGGCGGGGCCTGGGCGGAAATGCCGCTGCCTGTCGCCGGAGAAACCATGGAATTGGCCGGCGTCTCCTTTGCCTCGGTGCGGTTTGAGGGAATCGTTCATCTGATCGCGCAGAGACCGCCGCTGCCGGCGGAGACGGTGAAGGGGCTGCTTCCGGCCGCGGCGAAGCGGCTCGGCGCGCCTGCGGTTGGCATGCTGTTCCTGAGCGGCGGTCAAATGCGGCCGGCAGTCTATGTCCGGGATACAGACACGCTGTTCTGGGAGAATAGCTGCGCCTCCGGCTCCACCGCCGTGGCCTGCTGGAGCGCGGCGGAAAAGCCCGATGGCGTCTATCGCCTGACGCTGCGCCAGCCGGGAGGCGTGATTCGGACGGAACTGGTCAAGGCGGCGGGCCGGATCCGGCGCGTCCGCATTGGCGGACCGGTGACAATCGGGCCTTCTCTGGACCTTACGCTATCACACATAGATTAAAATTTCATGAAAAAATGTCCCGGCAGAACCTGCCGGGGCATTTTGCTGCAGCTAGGTGACGTACTTTTCGAGGAAGCGCTTGGTGCGTTCGCAGCGCGGATTTCCGAAGACCTCGCCGGGAGGGCCCTCCTCCACCACAACGCCGCCGTCCATAAAGACGACCCGGTCAGCGACCGCCGAGGCGAAGGCCATTTCGTGGGTGACAATCACCATGGTCATATGGGACTCGGCCAGTTTGCGGATCACCTTCAAAACCTCCTGCGTCAGCTCGGGGTCCAGAGCCGAGGTCGGCTCGTCAAAAAAGAGAATTTTGGGATTCATTGCCAAAGCCCGGACAATGGAGACCCGCTGCTGCTGCCCGCCGGAGAGCTGGTAGGGATAGCTGTCGGCCTTGTCCTCCAGCCCCATGCTTCGGAGCAGCGCCAGCGCGGTCTCGGTGGCCTCCGCCTTGTCCCGCTTTTGGACGCAGACCGGCGCGTCGATGACGTTTTTCAGCACCGTGTAGTGGGGGAACAGGTTGAAATTCTGAAAGACCAGCCCAAAGCAGCCCCGCAGCGCCTTCAGCTCTGCCGCGGGGACATAGCTCGCCCTGCCGGAGGCGTCGTTCCGGGCGGCGAAGTGGCCGTCGTAGGCGATGGAGCCGGCGTCGATGGTCTCCAGGAAGGTGGCGCAGCGCAGCAGCGTGGACTTGCCGGAGCCGGAGGGGCCGATGATGGCCACCACCTCGCCCTCTGTAACAGAGAGGCTGATGTCCTTGAGCACCTCCAGCCCACCGAAGGACTTCCGAATGTGATTCATTTCCAGTAAACGCATTTCGAAACCTCCTCAGCGATAATAGGCCAGCTTTTTTTCCAGGAATTCCATCGTATACGCGACGACGGCGTTGAACACGAAGTAGAAGACGCCGGCGACGAACAGCGGCATAAAGGTGGTCTTGGCCGCGGCGATCTGCTTGGCCAGCGTGAACATCTCGGCGTAGGCCAGGACAAAGGCCAGCGAGGTGTCCTTGACCAGGGTGATGACCTCGTTGGTCACGGGGGGAAGGACCCGCTTAATCACCTGGGGCAGAATGATTTTCAGAAAGGTTTGCAGCTTGGTATAGCCCAGAACCTCCGCCGCCTCATATTGTCCCACGGGCATGGATTCGATGCCGCCGCGATAGATCTCCGCGAAATAGGCGGAGTAGTTGATGACGAAGCCGAGAATCAGGGCGGTGAAGGTCCATCCGGCGGACAGCTTGGCGTGGAACAGATAGTAGGGACCGTAGCAGACGGCCAGAAGCTGCAGCATCAGCGGCGTGCCGCGCAGGATGGAGATAAAGAATTTGAAAAGCAGTTGAATGGGGCGAAAGCCTGCCAGACTGCGGAGCATGCGGCTGGAGCCGCCGAGCGCCCGGAACGGCGCCCATTTGGACATCCGGCCCAGACAGACCAGCAGACCCAGCGGCAGCGAGAAGACCAGCGTCAGGAAAAAAATGACCAGCGTCTTGCCGAAGCCGGAGACCAACTGCTGAAGAATGACGTCGAAGCTCATAAAAATCCTCTCAGAATAAAAAACAAGGACAAGGGCGGCGGGCATAACCTGCCGTCCTTGTGCTGTTTTTTGATGTTATTTGCCGATGCAGACCATGTCGGCCAGCTCATACTTTTCGGCCAGCTCCATGAAGGTGCCGTTCTCAACGAGCTGATTCAGGCCGTCCTGGACCTGATCCCGCAGCGTCTCGTTGCCCAGCTTGAAGCCGATGGCGTACTGCTCCGTGGACAGCGGCTCCTCCAGCATGACCAGGGAATTGTCGTTCCGGGAGTTTAGCTGGTACTTCGCAATGCCGATGTCGACGGCAATCGCATCGACCAGGCCGGAATCCAGATTGGCAAAGGCGGTGTTGTAGTCTGCGACGCTCTGAAGCTCCGCGAATGTGGCGGCCAGAGCAAGGTTTTCATCGTTGTCCTCCTCTGCGGTCAGGGCCGTATAGGCGGAGGAGCCGGACTGCGTGACAATGACCTTGCCGGCGAGATCGGCCTCGGTTGCAATGCCGGAGTCGCTCTTGACGACCCAGACGATGCTGTTGTCCACATAGGCTTCGGTCCAGGTGTATTCGTTCTCGCGGCCCGTCATGGTAAAGCCGTTCCAGATGCAGTCGATGGCGCCGGTGTCCAGCTCCACGTCCTTGGAATCCCAGTTGATGGGCTTCTTGACCAGCTCCCAGCCGTAGATATCGCAGACGCCCTGCGCAAGCTCCAGGTCGAAGCCGGTGTATTCGCCGTCGTCGCCCATGTAGCCATAGGGGGCATATTCGGCGTCAAAGCCGACGGTAAAGGTGGTGCGGTCGTCGGTCTTCTCTGCGGTTTCCGCAGGCTCCTTGGCGGCGGTGTCCTTGCTGCCGCAGGCGGCCAGCAGGCTCAGGCAGAGCGCCAGAACCAAAAGCAGAGCAATTTGTTTCTTCATAATCATTTCTCTCCTAACCAAAGCATCGGATGCTTTATCGTGATAACGTACTAATATACTAGCACAAATCGAAGAAAATGCAATGCGTTTTTCCGCACAAAATGAAGGGACAAAACGGGAGAAGTTTGAACAGTTTTGACAAAAAAAGCCGGGCCACATGGCCCGGCGGACATCATTGCTGCATATGGACGTTGACGTGCGGGTAGGTCATGGTGATGCCCCGCGCATCAAATACGGCTTTTACATTCTCAAGGACGGCGTAGTAGACCTCCCAATAGACGTCCACCGGCGCCCAGGCCCGCAGAATGTACGAAATGGCGGAGTCCCCATAGCCTGAGAGATGGGCCTCCGGAGCCGGCGCTTCCAGAACGCCGGGGACCTGGCAGGACTCCAGCAGCGCGGCCTTTACGGCTTCGACCGCGTCGTCATAGGAGGCGGAGATGGTCAGCTCCATGCGGCGTGTGCCGGCGGCTGTGAAGTTCGTCACGGTGGAGCCGGAGACCTGGCTGTTTGGAACGTGGACGTCCTGGTTGCCCGGGGTCCGCAGGTCGGTGTAGGTCAGGCCGATGCGCTGCACCGTCCCGGCTGTCCCGGCGAGGTCGATGTAATCGCCGACCCGGAAGGGGTGGGAGGTCAGAATGACCAGACCGCCGACGACGTTGGAGAGGGTCCCCTGGACGGCCAGCGAGATCGCGAGAGAAATGACGCTCAGAATGGCCACCAGGACGGAGACGTCGAGGCCCAGCGTGCCGGTTACGATCAACAGCGCGATGGTGGTCAGCAGGGCCTTGAAGACGGTATGAAGCAGCGGGTGCAGGGTCTTCTCGATTTTGGAGCGGCCGATGGCCTTGTCAAACAGGGAGGTCAGGACCTTAATCAGAATCAGGGAGACGACGAGAACGATCAGCGCAGGCAGCGCCTTTTCCCAGGTCAGGCCCTTTATAAAGTTGGAGAAGCTGCTGGCCTGCTGCTCCGCATCCGCGACGGTGGTCAGAATCGTCATGCGTCGTCTCCTTTCTCTGGGTGATCCAGTTGAAGCGTGGGCATCTGGTGCATGGCCGCGGTCTGCTGCCGCCGGCTCAGAATGCGGATCAAAATGAAGGCGCAGAGCGCGTGGACGGTGGCGGTGGCGGCCCAGGAGACGGGGTAGGAGAGATAGAGTGAATCCAGCGTGTGGTGCTGCGCGAAGACGGTGTAGATCCAGACAACCCGCAGAACGCAGCCGCCGACCGTGCTGACGATCATGGGAAGCCAGGCGTGGCCCATGCCGCGGACAATGCCGCAGCCGACCTCCATCAGGCCGCAGAGGAAATAGGGGAGGCAGCACCAGCGCAGGCGAATCATGCCGGCGTCAATGACGGCCTGCTCCGGCGAAAAGATGGAGAGCAGCGGACGGCCGAACAGGAAGATGACGGCCCCGATGGCGACGCCAAAGGCGGACACCAGGCCGTAGCAGCCGAAGGCGACGCGGGGAACCCGTTCCAGCTTGTTTGCGCCGATATTCTGGCTCACAAAGGAGACGGCGGCGTGGTAGAAGGAATTCATCGCGATGTAGACGAGCTGGTCGAGGTTGCTGCCGGCGGCGTTGCCTGCGATGACGGTGGAGCCGAAGCTGTTGATCGAGGACTGGATCAGCACGTTGGAGATGGAAAAGATGGTGCCCTGCAGACCGGCGGGGATGCCGATGCGGATCATCTCCAGAGTTTCGCGCTTGTAGAGCCGCAGCATTTTCAGGCTCAGGCGGCAGCTATTTTCCTTCTTCATCAGGCAGCGGAGCACCAGGAACGCGGACACATACTGGGAGAGCGCCGACGCGATGGCCACGCCTGCGACGTCCAGCTTGAAGACGCAGACGAACAGCAGATTGCAGATCACGTTGATGACGCCCGCGATGCTCAGATAGTAGAGCGGGTGCCTCGTATCGCCGACGGCCCGCAAAATGGCGGCGCCGAAGTTATAGATGACCGTGGCGGGGATGCCGATGAAGTAGATGCGGAGATACAGCGAGGCCAGCGGCAGGACGTCGTCCGGCACGCTGATGAGCAGCAGCATCTTTGGAGCCATGATCGCGCCGAAGACGCCGGTAAAGATTCCGATCAGGAAGGAGAGCAGGATCGAGGAATGGACCGCGCGGAACACGCTGTCGGCGTGCTGCCGGCCGCTGCTGCGGGCGACCAGGACGTTTGTGCCCACAGAGACGCCAAGGAACAGATTGACCAGCAGGTTGATGACCGAGCCGTTGGAGCCGACAGCGGCCAGGGACGTGCTGCCGCAGAACTGGCCCACGACCATGACGTCGGCGGCGTTGAACAGTAACTGCAGCATGCCGGAGAGCATCAAAGGGATGGCAAACAGAATGATCTTTCCCGTTACCGGGCCGTTACACATGTCGATCTCGGCATTTCTTTTCATCATTCGCTCCTCTTTTCAATGAAAATTATATGGGATTTTAGATTATCTCTTTAGAAGTTCTTGAATGTCGGTATAGCCCGTGTTTCCGGGCATTTCCGGCATTTTTGATTATGGTAGATACTTACAAATCTTCTTATTACCTCT
>Ga0129308_1003325_pt1 | contig 11772 bp, 8 predicted proteins | sample L827metagenome_FD_94440 | JGI IMG/M metagenome (GOLD analysis project Ga0129308, IMG submission 94440) | Ring-tailed lemur group fecal microbial communities from Wisconsin, USA - L827 metagenome | ecosystem: Host-associated > Mammals > Digestive system > Large intestine > Fecal | place: USA... | reverse complement strand
TCCACCATGAGGAAAGATTCCCTTCAGTTTAATGTCCACTTTTTGGGTCTTGTCCCTCTTTCATAGTGTCTATAAACTGGGATCCCTTCTTCCTAATGTGTCCACGTCTATGGGTACATTATAAAGCCAGTGTTTTCAGAATGCCTTGTTCCATGCCCTGTTTCATGCCCTGTTTCATGCCCTGTTTTATGCCCTTTTCCTGCCCTTTGCGGTATCTTTCTTCTGTGTAAAGCTCCAAAACCTTTCCACCCATAATATCACCTATTCCTTTCCTTACAGAAGATTGTTCCAGCGTGAATATATAATTGACGATTCTCAGAATCAATGCGCAGAGGTCAGTGTAGAGTCCCTGCTCATTTTTCTGAAAAAATGTTTCTTCCATACGCTTTCTCATATCCGTATATTCTGCCAGGAGCTTATCCAGCTTTTCTTTGTCCAGATCTAATAACTTTTTTTGCTTTTCATACCGCATAATATAATACGGCAGTAGAATGAACAGCCGTTTCTGAAAAATCATGTCTAATGCATATGACTGGCTCTGGATCGTCGGTATGCGGTAGAAAAATTCCTGCTCATCTGGTAGAATCATTTTTATTTTTAAATAATCAGGTATTGCCTCGCTGGATCGGATGTAAAGGACACAGGATCGTGGAAATTCCATCCGGTAGATCTGCCCCTCTTTTTTCATATGCTCCAAAGCGATATGAAAGTCATATTCTATCATACGTACCGCCATTGTTGTATCATTTGTACTCTGGCATTCGATATGGTATAGTTTATCCTGTATTCTCAGGCATGAATCCGTGATGACTTCGCCGCTCTCATCCTGATGTTCATTTCGTAATTGGATGATCTTTTCGTCTTCTCTATAAGAAGTGCCAAATACCTCGTTAATCAAAGGAATCGTGAGTTTCGGCAATTTCTCGACCATCGTACGGAACACATCATCGAAAATTGTGTTATTCGTTATAACAATTCCACCTTTCAGCTTTGTATACATTTTCTTTATAATTTTATTATACTATAGAAATACTTACTATGTCAATAAAAATACTGTCAGGAAAAGTTACAGTTTACCATGAAAAGTCGCTTGAAAAAGTTGATGGTTCTTGCGAAAACTCCCTTGAAAAAGTTTGCACTTTAAGGTCTCCCCACCCTGACCTTATGCGCCCGCCGGAACTCCTCAATTGTCGCGATCCCGGCGTCTGAGACCGGGCGGATCCATTTGGCGGAGTACATGTGGCGCTGCATGATGATGTAGCGGACCGGCTCGTCGACGTAGCACAGGGCGAAGATGAGCAGGAACGGTGCGTGGAACGCGTAGTTGGCGGCGTAGACGCACGGCAGTACCATGAGGAACATGAACGTGATCTCCAGAATCGAGCCGAATGCGGCGTCTCCGGCGGAGCGGTACGTGTCGTTCTGCGTCCAGTTCCCCATGCGGATCAGCGCGGCGACGCTGTAGATCAGCAGCATCCCGGTGCCGATGCGGTACGACTCGTCGTGCAGGCCCATCGCGTGCAGCAGCGGATTGTGGATCGCGATCAGCGCGAGGCAGGCGCAGCCGATCAGACCGCTGCACAGGTAGACGAGGCGCTTGGCCCGCTGGAACGCGAGCTCGTGGTTCCCGGCGCCGACCTCCTTGCCGACGAGGATCGAGGCGGCGTTCGAGAAGCCGCTGAAGAATGCGATCACGATGCCCTCGAGCGTGCGGAACACGGCGACCGCTGCGATCGCCTGTTCATTCTGATGGCCGAGCACGATATTGATCATCATGTTGCCGACGCCGATCAGGAATTCGTTGCACAGGATCGGGAAGCATTTCTGCAGGTACTGATGGATCACCGCGCGGTTCCAGCGGAAATGGCGGGAAAATTCGAGCGCGTACGGCAGTTTGTTCTTCAGAATAAAGAACAGCAGCACGAGCAGGTTCACAATACCGGCAAGCACCGTCCCGAGCGCCGCGCCGGAAGCGCCCATGCGCGGCAGCCCGAGCTTGCCGAAGATCAGCAGATAGTTGAAAAAGCAGTTCGCGAGAACCGACGCAATCCCGCCGTACAGGGGAACTCTGACCTGCTCGATGGAGCGCAGCAGCGCGCTGAGCGCCATCGAGAGGACCTGCAGCGGGTATGCGAAGCCGACGATCCGCAGGTATGAGATGCCGATCTGCTGGATATTGACCTTGTCGGTGTAGATGTTCATGACGAAGCCCGGCGCAAGGAGCGCGAGCGCGGCGAAAATCGCGGCGACCGACATCATGAAGGTCAGCGTCAGCCCGTAGGAGCGCGTGATCCCGTCGTCGTCCCCCGCTCCCCAGTACTGCGCGAAGAACAGCATGCCGCCGCCGACGAAGCCCCAGTAGCAGGAGAACATCAGGCTCGAGAACTGGGCGCACAGTCCGACGGCTCCGACCGTCTGCTCGCCGAGCGAGGCCAGCATCATGGTGTCGACCATGCTGCCCGTGGTGGTCAGCAGGTTCTGCAGCGCGACAGGCACCGCGATGATCGCGATGTGTCTGATAAAATATTTCCAGTCAAAATTCGTCTGTCCTTTCATAGCTTCTTATCTCCGGTCCATATGCAGATTAATCATGAAAATGTAAGTCACTGGTCACAGCGGGATCCGTAAAAAGCAATCACGCATGTGAATCCCATTCTAACACAGACAATCAGAAATACAAGCAGAAAAAGAAAAATCCGTTACGGCGGTGATTTGCCTAATCTGCACAAAAATCCCCCCACTAAAGTGAAAAACACCACCCTACCTGCATAAAATCATTATGCTATAATAGAACCAGATCGGAAATAATGCACAATGCGGAAGTAAACACAAAAGGATTCCGTACAGACGGTTTGAATAGAGTTTGCATCGTGATTGTGAAGGTACTGAACAGTTAAGAAAATAAGGTTCCGGCCAGGACTGCGCAGTTGCGGCGCGGCTGCCGGAGCACACGAAAAGGAGGATGGCAGGATGAATGAGGTCATTGTCTCCATGAGCGGCATCTGCAAGTCTTTCCCCGGCGTCAAGGCGCTGGATAACGTCAGCTTCGAGCTGCGTTCGGGCGAGGTCATGGCGCTGCTCGGCGAGAACGGCGCAGGCAAATCCACGCTGATGAAGGTCTTAAGCGGCGTCTATACGAGAGACAGCGGCACGGTGCAAATCTTCGGAAAAGAGTACGGCGACCTGACGCCGAAGCAGGCGCAGCAGATCGGTGTGGCGATCATCCATCAGGAGCTGAATATGTGCCGCCACCTGACGGTCACGGAAAATATGTTCCTCGGCAGGGAGGTGCAGGGCCGCCTGGCACTGAACAACGCGGCGATGCAGGCCGAGGCGAAGCGGATTCTCGACGATCTGAAGATCGATATCGATCCGTGTCAGATGGTCGGCGAGCTCCCGGTGTCGAAGCAGCAGATGGTGGAGATTGCGAAGGCGCTCTCGACCGACGCGAAAATCCTGATTATGGACGAGCCGACGTCGTCGCTGACGGCGAAGGAGATCGAGGACCTGTTCCGCATTATCCGCAAGCTGCGGGATGAGGGACGCGGCATCGTCTATATTTCGCACAGGCTCGAGGAGCTGGCGCACATTGTCGACCGCGTCACGATCATGCGCGACGGCCAGTTTATCATGACGGAGCGCTTCTCCGACATGACGATGGACCAGATCATCACGAACATGGTCGGGCGTGAGATTAAGGAGAAGTTCCCGCGCGTCGCATGCAGCAAGGGCAAAAAGGTGTTTGAGGTGAAGAACCTGAATGCGGGCCGCATGGTGCGCGATATCAATTTCTCGGCCTATGAGGGTGAGATCGTCGGGTTCGCCGGGCTGATGGGCGCGGGCAGAACGGAGACGACGCGGGCGATCTTCGGCGTTGATCCGAAGGAGAGCGGCGAGATCTATGTGGACGGGAAGCCGGTGCAGATCGGCTGTCCGGAGGACGCGATCCGAAACGGCGTCGTGCTCGCCCCGGAGGACCGCAAGAAGGACGGCCTGTGTACGAAGCTCAGCATCCGCCACAATCTGGCGTTGCCGAACCTCGACCTGCTGTGCAACGGACTCGGCGTCGTCAGCAGCAAAAAGGAGGACGAGCTGTGCGCGAAGGCGGTTAAGGATCTGCGGATCAAGACGCCGAACGTCGAGATCGATTCCGGCAACCTCTCAGGAGGCAACCAGCAGAAGGTAGTCGTTGGCAAATGGCTTGCGCGCAATTCGCGCGTCGTGATCTTTGACGAGCCGACGAGGGGAATCGACGTCGGAGCCAAGGTTGAGATTTACCATCTGATGAACGAGCTGAAGCAGAAGGGAATCGCGGTAATTTTCGTCTCCTCGGAGATGCCGGAGGTCATGGGGATCGCCGACCGCATCATTGTGATGTGCGACGGCAGGATCACCGGGGAGCTGGCGTCGGAGGACGCGACGCAGGAGAAAATATTGACGCTCGCGACTTCATTCGAGGATAAAAAAATAAACAGACAGAATTAAGGAGCAATCTGGCAACCGGGAGGAAAAAGAAATGAGTAATAAAAATCAGAATCCCCTGAAAAAGCTTCTGGCGATCCGGGGAATGGGGGCGGCGCTGACCGCGTTTGTCGGCCTCGTCATTATCTACATAGCATTCGGCATCATCAATCCGGCCGTATTTTCCGGGCAGAACATCCAGAACCTGCTGCGGTCGATGTCAAAATATCTGCTGATCGGTATCGCGCAGAGCTACGTCCTGATCACCGGGAACATCGATCTGTCGATCGGTACGATGGTCGGCATGAGCGCGATGATCTCGGCAACGATGATGACGCACGGCATTCATCCGCTGCTTGCGATTCTCGTAGCGCTCGTGAGCTGCCTGGCAGTCGGTGTGATCAACGGTTATCTCGTAGGCAAATTCCGCCTGCCGCCGTTCATCGCGACGCTCGGCACGATGTTCGTGACGCGCGGTATCGCCTACATGGTCAACGGCAACCGCAACACGGACGCGATCGCGACCGGGATCGGCAAGGAGGCCGGGGACAGCTTCCAGAACTTCTTCTACTATGGGAAGACGCTCGGTATCTACAATACCTTCTGGATTGCAATTATCGTCTTCGTGATCTTCTTCTTCATCCTGTCGAAGACGCGCTCGGGCCGTCACATTTACGCGATCGGTTCGAATATCGACGCGGCGAAGCTCTCCGGCGTCAACGTCGTGCTGACGACGACAAAGACGTATCTCGTGAGCGCGGTCTGCTCCTGCATCGTGGGACTGATCCTCTGCGCGCAGGCCGGTATGGGCAACATGGAGGCCGGAAATATGTACGAGATGTACGGCGTAGCGGCAGGCGTTATCGGCGGTGTATCGCCTCTGGGCGGCACAGGTATCCTGCTCGGCACGCTGGCTGGCGCGGCGGTCTGGCAGACGCTTGAGAACGGCCTGAACATGATCGGGGCGCAGGTAGGTATCCAGCGAATTGTGATCGGCGTCATCGTAGTCGGCGCGGTCCTGCTCGACGTAGTTGTGCGCAGCGGCCAGTTCGGCAAAAAGAAAAAGGCGTAACGCCTCATAAAACAGAACCGGTGGGGCTTGTCCCATAGGAATAAATTCATTCAATTTCAATCAAGGAGGAACAGAAAATGAAAAAGAGTACACTGGCAGTAATTATGGCAGGAGCAATGGCGGGCTCAATGCTTGCAGCAACTACATCCTTCGCAGCAGATGAAAAGATCGCACTGATCACGATGGATTCGATCGACCAGCACTGGATCAGCCTGAACGAAGGCGCTCAGAAGGCGGCTGAGGAGCTCGGCGCAGAGGTGACGTTCATGTCCCCGAACACGAAGGACGACGCGCAGCAGATCGAGTGCGTGAACAACGCGGTAGCAGGCGGCTATCAGGCAATCCTCGTAGCGGCGAACGGCCCGGACGCGATCTCCTCCGCACTGAAGGAAGCACAGGATCAGGGCGTGAAGATCGTATATGTGGACTCTCCGGCAAATGTAGATGCTGAGGCGACGTTCTCGACAGACAACAAGGCTGCAGGCACAACGGCAGGCGAGGAGATGAAGAAGGCGCTCGAGGAGAAGGGCGTGACCTCCGGCAAGATCGGTATCATCAATGTAAACGCTGCTACAGACTCCTGCGTGAACCGCGAGGAAGGCTTCCGCGCAGCATTTGAAGGAACGGATTTCGAGATCATGGAGACACAGTACGGCGAGGGCGACGCGGCGAAGTCCCAGAGCATCGCTGAGAACTACATCACACAGGGCGTTGTTGGCATCTTCGGCTGCAATGAGGGTTCCACAACTGGCGCCGGCAACGCAATCAAGGCTTCCGGCAATGCGGACATCATCGGCGTTGGCTTCGATAAGTCCGACGCAATCCTGAATCTGATCGGCGACGGCTACCTGCTGGCGACAATGGCTCAGAACCCGGATGTGATGGGTTATGAGGGTGTCAAGGCGGCTGTAAACGCAATCGGCGGCGAGTCTCTCGGCGGAGCAGTTACGGACACAGGCGTATCGGTTGTTACGGCGGACGCTCTGGCAGAGGCTGAGACAGAGGCAGTGACAGAGTAAAAAAGAATTGCCGTTTGGGCCGGGGACGCACATATGCTGCGCGGCTGGCAAGGAACGTGATTCAGACAATAGATTTGATTTGCCCGGGCGGGGAACTGTCCGGGCTTTGCGCATTCTGTGCCGGAACGTGTTGCCGGTTGCGAAAAGCGCGGAAATGTGGTATGAAATGAGATAGAAGAAAGAGATATGGGGGAATTATGGTTAAGGTAATTATTGCGGATGATGAGGTGAGGATCTGCCAGTTGATCCAGGCGCTGGTTGACTGGGACGGGCTCGGCCTGGAGATTGCCGGAGTCGCGCACAATGGCTTCGAGGCGATAGAGCTCGTGAACAGCCTGCGGCCGGACATCCTGATCACGGATATCCGGATGCCGGGCTGCAGCGGGCTGGAGATGATAGAGCGCGTCAAAAAGGAGCTTCCGGAGCTTGAGATTATTGTGATCAGCGGCTACGCCCATTTTGAGTACGCGCAGCAGGCGCTCCGCTTCGGCGTGGGGGACTATCTGCTGAAGCCTGTCAGCCGCGTTGAGCTGACGGCCACGCTGGAGAAGCTCAGGGCCCGTGTCTGCGAGCGCCGTGAAACCAGATCCGGCCAGGAGCAGCTCCGGCGCAGATCCGAGAAGGATGTGCAGATGCTGCAGGCCGGGCTTGTGCGTTCCCTCGTGGATCAGGAGGAGTCCGAACCTCTCACGGCGGCGGCGCTTGCCGAGACGTACCGTTTCGATGCGCGCCCCGGCATTTTTCAGGCATTTCAGATCAGGATGGACTGCGGTCAGGAGAAGCCCGGCGACAGCCAGATTGCGGTCCTGATGGGGAAGGTGCGCGAGGGACTTGAGCTTGCCCTTCCGGCGGACGGCTGCGGGCTGGTGCTCGACGTGCGGGATTTCCTGTGCGCGGGCTTCCTGAATTATGAGGAAAAGTATCAGGATGAGATCCGCCGGGCGGTCAAGCTCAGCGTGAACCAGCTTGAGCTGCAGAAAAACCTGTTCCGCCCGGTGAGCTTTTCCGTGGCGCTCGGAAGGCCCTGCACAGATCCGGGAGAGCTCGGCGAGTCGATGCGCGATGCGTCCGTGCTGATCCGGGAACGGCTCGTGCGCGGGACGGGGCGGCTGTTCGAGCGCATGGGGCCGCCGTCGAAGCTGGCAGGCAGCAGCGTGCTCGAGCACTATCTGCGCGCGGTGGAGCAGGCCGTCGAGGTGCTCGGAGTGCAGCAGCTCGGGGAGGCCGTCGATCAGCTTGAGCGGGAGGTCATGTCGGTACAGGACGTACGGGGCTGCGAGGTTCTGGAGACGGTGTACTCGGCTGCGGAGGTGTTCGCGGCGAGAATGCAGATGGCGGAGCGTGCCGGTTATCTGGAGGAGCTGCATGAGCGGTGCGAGCGCTGCGGCAGCGCCCGCGAGGTCTTCGCGTGCCTGAGGGAAATGCAGTGCGGCTACGTCGAGCGGCTGGCGAAGCAGCAGGAGAATGAGAGCGTGCGTCCGATCCGCCTTGCGAAGCAGTACATTCAGGAGCATTACAGCGAGCCAATCACGCAGGAGGAGGTCAGCGGAAAGGTTGGGCTCAGTCCGACGTACTTCAGCGCGCTGTTCAAAAAAACGGAGGGCGAAGGGTTTGCCCGGTATCTGATCAATGTCAGGATGGAGCAGGCGAAGATCCTGCTGCGCGAATCGAATCTGCCGGTGGCGGAGATCTGCCGCCGGGTTGGGTACAATGATCTGAAGCATTTCACGCACACGTTCGAGAAGGCGGCGGGCGTGAAACCGGGAGTGTACCGGAAGCTGTATGGATGATCCGCATTGTGATCTGACGGGAAGCTGCTGGTTTCGCGGAACTATACGGATGCAGGAGAGGGGAGTACGGGAATGAAGCTGCGGAAACATCTGATTTATATTTCAAACAGGGTGCTGCTGCTGGGGGCGTCCGTCTGCGTCTTCCTGGCGCTGTCCGGCGCGCTCCTGCTCGCCTTATCAGTATCTGGCGGTTATCCGCTGTGGCCGGGGATTGCTTTCATCGCGGCTGCCTGTATATTCGGCGGCGTTTTCTGGTTCTCGGTCGTGTCCCCCTACCGTGAGTGCGAGCGCATGACGCAGCGCTTTCTCGAGGGCTACATGCTGGGGCCGGAGGATCTGGCGCGCACGCCGCTGACGCCGTCGATGCATGCGCAGATGGAGATGACGGACAGGATCATCCGCTCGCCCCAGCTCATGGATCTGAACAGGAGACAGGCGCAGTACCTCGCGCTGCAGAACCAGATCAATCCGCATTTTCTCTACAACACGCTGGAGAGCATCCGCGGGGAGGCTTTGATCGCGGGGCTGGACGGCGTCGCGGACATGACCGAGGCGCTGGCCAAATTTTTCCGGTATACGATCACGAAGGTCGAGAATCTTGTCTCGGTCGAGGAGGAGCTCGACAACTGCGAGACGTATTTTCTGATCCAGAAATACCGCTTCGGCGACCGTCTCAGACTCCATATCGAGTACGATCCGGACGAGTGGGAGGAGATTATGAACTGCCGCATTCCGAAGCTGACGCTGCAGCCGATCCTCGAGAACAGTATCATCCACGGTACGGAGCTGAAGATCGGCGAGGGCAATATCAGGCTCCATTTCGAGAAGACGGAGTCGCGGCTCGTGATCCGCATCAGCGACGACGGCGTCGGCATGGACGGGGATACGCTGGCGCGGTTAAACAGCAGGCTCTGCAAGGGGCCGGAGGCGTTTGCGGGGGAGGAGAGCGAGTCGCACGGCGGGATAGCACTCTCGAACGTGAACAACAGGATCCATCTGATTTTCGGCGACGAATATGGACTGCATGTGTATTCCGTGCCCGGCAGCGGGACGGACGTCGAGATCAGTATTCCCGCAGGAAGGCAGGAGAGCGCATGAAGAAAGAAATCTTCCGGATGGAACGCGTGACGTACCGGGAGGACGAGGTTACGCTGCTTGAGGATTTCAATATCAGGATCTATCAGGGTGAGATTCTCGGCCTCCTTCCGGTCAATGGACACGGCCTGCCCGCCTTTCTCAAGCTGCTCGAGACGAATCTTCCCCTGCATGACGGCTACATCTATTACGGCGGCGAGCGGATCAATTCGTGGAAGGAGTCGCGCCGCACGCCGAACAGGATCAGTGTGATCGGCGCGCAGAACCGTCTCGTCGAGGCGCTCAGCGTGACCGACAATATTTTTGTGCTGCGCCAGGGCTTCCGGCAGGAGATTGTGCGCACGGGGCTTCTGAAAAAGCAGCTTGCCCCGTTTCTCGAGGATATCGGCATGGATATCTCCGCGGACGTCCCGGTCGAGCGTCTTCCGGCGTTTGAGCGTGTCGTCCTGGAGCTGCTGCGCGCCGTCGTCCTCGGCTGCCGCCTGATCGTGCTCAATGAGATCGGGATGCTGATCAGCTACGAGGAGCTCGAGAAGCTGCACATTATCCTGCGCCACTATGCAATGCAGGGCTTTTCCTTCCTGTATATCTGCCCGCACTACGAGGAGGTCGCGCAGATCTGTGAAAAATGCGCGCTTCTGTCCCACGGACGGATCTTGAAGATCGTGCAGAGGGATGATATGATGGAGGAGATCTTAAAGCTGTACACGGCAGAGTATGAGCGCATGGTCCGCTATCGTCTGGAGAAGCGGGCAGAGCAGCCGCCGAAGGAGCGCAGGGTATTTCACATCCCCGGTCTGCGCGACGTGCAGGGCAGGGACATTTCCGCAGCCGTCTATGAGGGCGAATGTCTTGCAGTGCAGATCCTGGAGAACGATGTCTTCCTTCAGGTGTGCGATATGCTGCTTGGCAGCGAATCGTTCTCAGACAGTGACCGCCGCGCGCGTATGCGCAGAGGCAGGAACGCGGGGCAGAGTATCGCCGTTGTGCCGGAGCTTGCGACGAAGACGATGCTGTTTCCGGGCCTCTCTTATATGGAGAATCTGTGCATCTCGCTTTCGATGCGCGTGCCGTCGCTCTGGCGGGAGGCGAGCATCCGCCGCAGCATCATGCAGGAGTACGGCGAAACGCTTGGCCCTGAGGTTTTTCACATGCCGGTCGAGGAGCTCTCCGAGCGGCAGAAATACCAGCTCATCTACACGCGCATCCTGCTTGGCAGGCCCGACGTCGTCTTCTGCATCCAGCCGTTCAAGGGCGCCGACCTCTCGCACCGCATGTTTATCTGGAAGATGCTGGAGATGCTTCTGAACCACGGGATTGCGGTGGTGATGCTGACGCTCAGCCTCTCCGACTCCCTCTCCCTGGCCGACCGCCTTATTATAGTAGGAAAGGACGGCGGACGGGAGATTCTGAGAAAGGATTTCGCGGCGATACCGGAGATTGTGCCGTGGATGTTTTTGTACAGAGAGTAACTATCTGGAGGTATTACATATGAAATTGTTGATTAAAAACGGCTGCGTCCATGACGCGGTCCATGAGGAAGGATACTGCGCGGACATTCTGATTGAGGACGGTAAGATCGCGCAGATTGCAGACGGTATAGCGGAGGATGGCGCGCAGGTGATCGATGCGGCGGGGTGTCAGGTATATCCCGGCTTTGTCGACGCACACTGTCACATCGGCGTGGACGGCTACGCGATGGGCTTTGAGGGCGACGACTGCAATGAGATGACGGAAATCCTGACGCCGGAGCTGCGCGTCATCGACGCGGTCAATCCGCAGGATGAGACGTTCCGGCTCGCGCGGGAGGGCGGCGTGACGTGTGTCGGCACAGGCCCGGGCAGCGCGAACGTGCTCGGCGGGATGTTCGCCGCACTGAAGACGGAGGGAAAACGGGTGGACGATATGATCGTCAAATTCCCGGCCGCGATGAAATGTGCCTTCGGCGAGAATCCGAAGCGCTGCTACAAGGACAAGAATAACTATTCCAGAATGTCAACCGCTGCGAAGCTGCGCGTCACGCTGCGGGAGGCGCAGGAGTATCAGGAGCGTCTGCAGGCGGCCAAGACAGTCTCCGAGCGCCCGAAATACAATGCGAAGCTCGAGGCGCTGCTGCCCGTCCTGAACCGTGAGATCCCGCTCAAGGCGCACGCGCATCAGGCGAACGATATCTTCACTGCGATCCGGATCGCCCGCGAATTCAATGTGAAGCTGACACTGGAGCACTGCACCGACGGCTCGCTGATCGCGGACGAGCTGGCCGCCGAGGGCTTCCCGGTCTGCGTCGGTCCGAGCTTCGGCCATGCGACGAAGATCGAGCTGCGCAACAAGAGCT
>Ga0129308_1003324_pt1 | contig 11773 bp, 15 predicted proteins | sample L827metagenome_FD_94440 | JGI IMG/M metagenome (GOLD analysis project Ga0129308, IMG submission 94440) | Ring-tailed lemur group fecal microbial communities from Wisconsin, USA - L827 metagenome | ecosystem: Host-associated > Mammals > Digestive system > Large intestine > Fecal | place: USA... | reverse complement strand
CTCGGGAACTAAAGTGCAGCCGTATGACTAAAGATTTTGTCATATGGCAAGGCAGACGACGAAAGCGGGCTGACGCCCTCTGAGGAGGATAACGCAGCCATATGGCAAAAGATTTGTCAGACGATGTGCGTTAGTTTCCGAGGAGGTCTAATTATATCTGTATAAAAATATGAAAGGATAAAGGCATATGGAAAACAAAGGACAGGATATAACCGAATTATCGGCAAAAAATACGAAGCCAAAGAACAAGCTCAGATTTTTGGATTCATGGTTCGTGCTTTATGTTATTACGTTTGCTCTTATATTGTTAGGGCAGTCAATAGGTTTGGCAAGTATGGTAATGTGTTGGGTCGCAGGAATTGTAATGCCGAAATACGCGCCGTTTTTGCAGATGTACGGAATGTATATCATGTTTGCCGGAATATGGGTAGTTTTTCTGCTGTGGTTTTACTTTATAAAAAGAAACCGCCCTCTTATGGCAACCTTTACGCCGCAGCTTAAAGGGAACAATTGGAAAGGACTTCTTATAGGCTTGCTCATAGGCGGTGGACAGAATACGCTGTGTATTATGGCGGCTTATATACACGGTGATATTGAGCTTCATTTCAGCGGGTTTAATATAATTTATCTGCTGCTGTTATTTTTTGCGGTTTTCGTTCAGTCGTCTGCGGAGGAGCTTTCGTGCAGAGGATATATGTTTTATAAGCTTCAAAACAGATACAAAATACCTGCCGTTTCGATTTTTGTAAGTTCAATGTTCTTCGGAGCTCTCCACCTCGGAAATGAAGGTATTACAATACTTTCTTTTGTAAGTATCGTATCAACAGGTGTCTTTTACGCTATGATAGTTTATTATACCGACAGCTTGTGGTGTGTTTTTGCGGCTCATGCTTCATGGAACTTTACTCAGAATATTATTTTCGGACTTCCCAACAGCGGAATACCGAGTTCATATTCGATTATTACAATGAATTTTGACACTGCACAGGACAGCTTTTTCTATAACAAAGCATTTGGAGTTGAGGGAACATATTTTGCGGATATTGTGTTGATTTTATCATGTATTATCCTGTTCCTGCTGAAAAAGAAGATCGCTGCTAAGGAAAAATACGACATTTGGACAGGAACTTATGTGCCTAACAAAGTGTAGAATTTGTTAGTTTGAAATAACAAATTATTGACAAATCTAACGGAAAAGTGATATAATTAAGAAGCGGACATCGGGATTTATTCCGAAGTCGGTAAGAACAAATAAAAGCGTTTTCGGGCAGCAGAGAAATTCTTTGTTATCGGTCAACTGTAGATGAAACGACTAACTATGCCCGCTGAAACTGCGGGTATTTTTATTTGTATGAATATGAACAAAAATTACAACTGCAAAACCGAATATCCGATATTTTTAGTACACGGCATGGGATTCCGTGACGGTAAAATATGCTATTGGGGACGTATTCCCGAGGTTCTGCGGAAATACGGCGCAGAAGTGTACTTCGGTTGTCAGGACGCAAACGCTTCTGTTGAATCGAATTGCCAAATCTTAAAGACTTCCCTTGAAAAGGTACTTGCCGAAACGGGAGCGGAAAAGGTCAATATAATAGCTCATTCAAAGGGTGGAATTGAAGCGAGATACCTTATCTCGACTATGGGAATGGGTCGCTGTATCGCCTCTTTAACGACAATAAGCACACCTCACAGGGGTTCTCGCACAATGGATAAGCTGATGAAGCTCCCAAAAATTCTGCTGAGAGCAGGAAGCCGTGTGTTTGACTTTTTTCAGGGACTTGGCGGCGACAAAAATCCCGATACCTACCGCTGTCTTGAACAGCTTACCACCGTATTCATGGAAAGCTTCAACCGTCAGAATCCCGATGACAGCGGCGTTTACTACCAAAGCTATGCCTTTAAAATGAAAAATCCGTTCAGCGATATTATCATGACGATACCCTATATTGTTGTGCGGATTCTCAACGGCGAAAGTGACGGAATGCTTGCTCCCGACGAAGCGGCATGGGGCAATTTTCGGGGAGTATTTACAGGAACGGGGAACAGAGGTATCTCCCACCCCGACGAGGCAGACCTGCGCCGCCGACCGTTCAGCAGAAAGCCGCCGTCAAACGAAAATGAAATATCGGATATAACCGAATTTTACGCCCGTATCGTATCGGAATTAAGAGCAAGGGGGCTATAATGGAGGAAAAAAGAATAGCCGTTGCAGCAATAGTTATCGACGACCCGTCGGCGGTCGCAGAGGTCAACAGCGTACTGCACGAACACAATGATATTATTATCGGGCGAATGGGAATACCCTACAGAGAGCGCGGAATATCGCTTATCTCCGTAGCTCTTGACGCGTCGCCCGACAGAATAAGCAGTCTTACGGGACGGCTCGGACATATCGGCGGCGTTTCCGTAAAAGCGGCAATTTCCAAAAAATAGGAGGACTTATTTATGTATAATGTAAAATCATTAAAGGCTGAGGAGTTTATCAGTCATGAAGAAATTCTGGAAACTCTCGAATATGCCGAAGCCAACAAGCATAACAAGGAGCTTGTTGAGGAAATTCTTGAAAAAGCTCGTCCAAAGAAAACAGGCAGAGGAGTTGAGTGCGCCGGACTTTCTCACAGAGACGCCAGCGTACTTCTTGCATGCGATCTGCCCGAAATGACGGAGAAAATATACTCCCTTGCAAGAGAAATAAAAGACGCATTCTACGGCGACCGAATCGTTATGTTTGCGCCCCTCTATCTCTCGAATTACTGCGTAAATAAGTGCGTTTACTGTCCTTACCACATGCAGAACAAGGAGATTCCCCGAAAAAAGCTTACTCAGGAGGAGGTCAAGCAGGAGGTCATCGCATTGCAGGATATGGGACACAAGAGACTTGCTATCGAAGCAGGCGAAGACCCCGTAAACAATCCCCTTGAATACATTCTCGAGTGCATAAAGACTATCTATTCGATAAAGCACAAAAACGGAGCTATCAGGCGCGTCAACGTCAATATCGCAGCTACCACCGTTGAAAACTATCGCAAGCTTAAAGAAGCCGGAATAGGTACGTACATTCTTTTTCAGGAAACATATCACAAGGAAAGCTACGAAACGCTTCATCCGGCAGGTCCTAAGCATAACTACGCATATCACACAGAGGCTATGGACAGAGCAATGGAGGGCGGCATAGACGATGTAGGTCTGGGAGTTCTTTTCGGTTTGGATAAATACAAATACGAGTTTGCAGGACTTCTTATGCACGCCGAACATCTCGAAGCCGTTCACGGAGTAGGACCTCATACTATCAGTGTTCCGAGACTTAAAAGAGCCGCTGATATTGACCCCGGTCAGTTCGATAACGGTATTGACGACGATACTTTCGCTAAGATCATTGCATGTATCAGGATCGCCGTACCTTATACGGGCATGATAATCTCCACAAGAGAAAACGAAAGCTGCCGTGAAAAGGTCATGAAGCTCGGTATTTCGCAAATATCAGGCGGTTCGAGAACGTCTGTGGGCGGCTATGCGGGATATTCTGCCGAGGAACGTCCCCACGATACGGAGCAGTTCGACGTTTCCGACCAGCGGTCTCTTGACGAGGTAGTTAAGTGGCTCATGGAGGGCGGCTATATCCCGTCTTTCTGTACGGCTTGCTATCGTGAGGGACGTACCGGAGACCGATTCATGGCTCTCTGCAAGGTCGGTCAGATCCAAAACTGCTGTCACCCCAATGCGCTGCTGACTTTGCAGGAATACTTGCAGGACTATGCAAGTCCCGAAACAAGAAAGCTCGGAGAGGAGCTTATCGACCGTGAGATACTGAAAGTCCCCGACCCCAAAAGACGTGAAAAGGCTTTGGGTTATCTTGAAAAAATCAGAAACGGTGAAAGAGATTTCAGATTCTAAAATCACTGTCAACAACTTTAGTGGGGGACTCTGTCCCCCACACCCCCTGCCAAAGGGGTGACCCCTTTGGAATCTCTGCTGTCGTAAATTATCCTGCATAAAGTCTGCTATATAAATCCGAATCCATATTTTTATGACTTTATGCAGGATAATTTACGATATAGGCTCCAAAAAGTTACCTCTCAGACAAGAAATGCAGAAAAACAATATCTCTCTAAGTTGTGGATAGTGATTCTAAAATATTGAAAAACGCCCTCACATGCAGGGCGTTTTCTTTATTGTGAAGACAAACAGTTCGTTCATTTTTTTATCAGCCACTTGACTTTATACACGGTAATATGGTATACTTATTTATAACAATTTAAAAAGAGGGAACAATATGTCAATAGAAATAACAAAAATAAAATATCTCCCCGAACTTCGCGAAACGGCGGAGCTTGCGGAAAAAATTTGGCACGAATGCTTTATCGGCATTATCAGCGAGGGACAAATAGATTATATGGTCGAGAAGTTTCAGTCGCTGAACGCAATGACCGACCAGATAGAAAAACAGGATTACAGCTATTTCGCCGTTCGTGAGGACGGAGAGCTGTGCGGATATTTCGGCGTAAGACCCGATTCGGACGACCGTTTCTTCCTCAGCAAGCTCTACCTGCGCAAAGATAAAAGAGGCAGGGGCATAGCTTCGCTCATGCTGCGGAAAGTCTTTCAGGAAGCCGAAAAATACGGCAAAAAAAGAGTGTACCTTACTGTCAACAAAAATAATACCCATGCGGTGGAGGTCTACAAAAAAACAGGCTTTGTCATCGCCGATACAGCCGTTACCGACATTGGCAGCGGCTACGTTATGGACGATTTTATCATGGAATATACTCTGTAAAACACGCATAAAATAGCTAAAAAGGAGTGTTTCTATGAGTATAGCGGAGCTTATTTTACTATCATTGGGACTTGCAATGGACGCATTTTCCGTATCAGTATGCAAGGGTCTGAGCATGAAGAAGATCGACTATAAGGGAGCTGCCGTAACAGCTTTGTTTTTCGGCGTATTTCAGGCGATAATGCCGCTTATCGGATATTTTCTCGGCAGCCGTTTTGAAAAATTCATAAGCACGTACAGTCATTGGATAGCGTTTATTCTTTTGGGATTTATCGGCGGAAAAATGATATTCGAGGTAATTAAAGGCGGCGGCGATGAAAACGCCGTTTCGGAATACCGTCTTGACATAAAGGAGCTTTGCATTCTTGCTGTTGCGACCAGCATAGACGCGCTTGCGGTGGGAGTTATCTTTGCCGCGCAAAAAACAAATCTCCTGACGTCCGTGTCGGTCATTGGCGGAATTACCTTTGCGGTATGCCTTATAGGAGTAATTATAGGCAACCGTTTCGGCAGTAAGTACGAGAAAAAGGCTGAACTTGCAGGAGGAATAGTTCTTGTACTTATAGGCGTAAAGCTGTTGGTCGATGGATTAGTCTGAATCATGAAAAAATTAAGTAAAAAAAAGCTGATAATTTATGCGGCAGTTATAGCGGTTTTGGCAGTTTTCTGCATTTGGCAGAACAATATGCTTACAGTCTCGGAGTATTCCTATAAAACCGATAAAATCGAAGCTGAACTTGACGGGTTCAAAATAGTACAGATCTCCGACCTGCACAATAAAAGCTTCGGAAAAAATCAAAAGCGTCTTATTGAAAAAATAAAAAAGCTCTCCCCTGACATTATCGTTATTACGGGAGATATTGCCGACTCCAACCATACCGATATTCCGAAGACTCTTGAATTTGTCGAAGAATCGGTAAAAATTGCTAAAACCTATTACATTACCGGCAATCACGAATATTGGCTCGATGACAGCGAGTTCGCTGAAATTACAGAAAGCATTGAAAATTTGGGCGCAGTATATCTCAGCGACGAAACTGTAAATGTCGCCAAAAACGGAAAAAGCTTCGCTCTTACAGGAGTGGACGATTTGTCGTTGGTGAACTTTTCCGACCATTGTCCCAAGCTTGACGGCGATACGCTAAACGTAGTTTTAGCCCATGAGCCGCAGTTTTTCGCAGATTACAGTTTCCACGGAAACGTCGATCTCGTTTTGTCGGGACATGCTCACGGCGGACAGTTTATCCTGCCGTTTATAGGTGGGGTAGTTGCGCCCGATCAGGGATTTTTCCCCGAGTATACGGAGGGAATGCACAAAATGGGCAATACGTCAATGATAATAAGCCGAGGCTTGGGAAACAGCGTGATACCTGTGCGGCTGTTCAATTATCCTGAGATCGTATGCGTCACCCTTGAAAAAGAATAATTAAAATAAAAAGCGTATGTAATCGAAACGATCGCACACGCTTTTTATACTAATCTCAATAGCAGTCCCATGTAAAGAAAACATCATCGAAGTTGAGGTTTTCTAAATCCTTGTCGTTTATAAAGAAATCAGCAACGCCGAAGTCGCCCCACATTATGGAAAAACGCTCCGACATTTCCGATTCGAGCTGGAAAAGCAGGGCATTATATTTTTCGTTGGGGTCTCTCGGGTCGTACTGCGTAAAGCAGGGATAGCCGAGAAGATGATGACCGTCGGCTTCACTTTCGAGGGGGAACTCGTCAAGCTCGGCGTCGTCGGGAACGTCAAGTCCGAGTTCCGCTGCGGCTTTACGAATTATATCTCTGCCGTATACGTCGTTCGAGCCTATAAACATTTCCGTAAGCCTGAATTCAAGTCCGCACTCGCCCTCAAAGGGCATAGATTCGCTGTTGCCAACTGACGGTATTCCCAGTGAAACAGCGGTATCCTCGGTAAAATTCGGGTCTATTGTTTTGTGATAGACGACTTTGCAGTTTTCTTCACAATCAGAAAAAAATTGCAGCATTCCCTCATGAGGGAGCTTTTTTGTTTGCGGAAGCTGACTTAAATTAAACTGGGCAATGAAGCTCATATTCTCGGGATAGGGCATAGAAGCGTCCCAGTAGTGAAGTCCGCCTAATTTGCTGTCGGTAACTCCCATATTCCCGAAAGGAGCAGTTGTAATTTCAATCGCTTCGGTCGCTGTAAGCTCTTTTATTTTGTCAGTCATAAGTTCCATTTCAGACGGTTCAAGAAGCTTTCTTCTCATCATACAGATCGGCGTATAGACGTTAGAGCCGCCGCCTGCGCGCAGTCCCACGACCACCATAAGTATGCCTGCCGCCAAAACCAAAACAAACAGGAACGTCACGCCTATCAGATCTTCAAGTCCCATATCTTCTGACTTATCGCCGTAAGTAACCATGAGCATTGCCAGCGCAAACCCTGTGAACACCGTACCCATGCCGTATATTAGTACGCAATGCAATGCAAGCGGCTTTTTTGCGAATCCGTGGTGTATCATGCTCACGCCTATGACCGTCATGACAAGGGCAAACGGCAGAGGACAAAGCTCAAAAAGCAGACTTGGGGAACTGTAATCCACGTTGTATAAAACTCCCACGACCGCAAGCAAAAGTCCGAATACAGCCAAAGGAAGTCCAATGACCGTGTTGAAAACGGCTCGGAAAACTCGACTTTTTACTGTATTTTTCGGTAAAACAGGCGTAAAGCCGTCTGCAATTATAGTGCGGCTGTCAATTTGGCGGAACTTTATTCTCCCCGACATCGCCCCCGACAAAAAGAAATAAAGGCTTTCATAGTTTTCAAAGCTTTCTATGTAATGACAGCAGTTGTATTCCATTTCGATCTCGGGCTGACCGTCATCGGCTGTATAGGCTGTCATGCCGTAACACGGCAGACGTATTGTTCGGATATCGGGGTCGTAACAAACTTCGGCATATTCCCGTTCAAGCTTGGAATATATTTTAAGCATTTCATTCATTATAAATATCCTTTTACAGTAAAATCCTCCTCCGCACTAATCAGCGGAGAAGGATTTTTAATCGAACCTGTTATTCTTCCTCGGGCATCTCCCAGTTATGGTAAACATTCTGAACGTCGTCGTTATCTTCAAGATGCTCTAAAAGAAGATTCATTTTCTTTATATGCTCCTCGTCTGTAAGAGCCGTGTAAGTTGCAGGAATACGGTCGGTCTCAGCGGACAGCACCTTATATCCCTTAGCAGTCAGTCCCTCTCTCAGCTCATGGAGAGCTTCGGGAGCGCACTCGATCTCGACCGTTTCCTCACCGATGTCGAAATCATCGCCGCCGCACTCGAATACGTCCTCCATAACTGCGTCCTCGTCAAGACCCGTGTTTTCAAGAATAACAATGCCCTTCGTAGTGAACATAAACGACACGCAGCCCGATGTACCGAGGTTTCCGCCGAATTTGTCAAAATAGTGGCGAACGTCCCCTGCTGTACGGTTCTTATTGTCGGTAAGGCATTCAACTATGACCGCAACGCCGTTCGGACCGTAGCCCTCATACACCATTGTTTCGTAGTTGTTCTTGTCCTCGCCGCCTGCCGCTTTCTTAATAACACGCTCGATGTTGTCGTTCGGCACGTTATTCGCCTTTGCCTTAGCAATAAGATCGCGGAGCTTGCTGTTATTATTAGGGTCGGGACCGCCCTCTCTTACAACAACTGTGATCTCTCTGCCTATCTTGGTAAAAATTTTACCCTTTACGGCGTCGGTGGCCTCCTTTTTACGCTTGATATTATTCCATTTTGAATGACCTGACATTTTTCAGCTCTCCTTATTCCGAATAGATATAATTTTCATCGGAGTCGCGCTTTATTCTTTTAAGCTGCTCCTTTTTATTGTCGTAATAGTCAAAAAGCGCAACCACGGCTGCTCCGAACAGAAAACCTACCGCAAATCCGGCGCATACGCCTATCGCTGCCTTTCCTGCTTTTACGACCGCTTCATTTTCAATACGTATCTCGTCCATAAATAAACCTCCTTTTTAACCTGTTCCGCATATTGCAATACGGTAACAAAGCCTATATTTCTATTTCGACACCGTTCATTATCACGCCGAAAATCTCGGTTATCCTGTCCTGCCTGCCCAACAGCTGCAAGTACCCGAAAAGGCACTCGACCGCCGTTGCTCTGTGATATTCCGCCGCTTCCGCATGTTTCGGAACGGTATTTCCCGTAGCGTTTCTGCCTCTTTTCAGCACGGCAAGCTCCTTATCCGTCAGAACCTCCGACAGTCTGTCGTATGCCCCCGACTGAAATTCAGCGCACACAAGCTTTATCTTAGCCGAGTGAAGCTTCGATACGGGCATATTTGCTCGCCGCAGAAGCTCCTCTCTCACAAGGGTATCGTACACGCTGTCCCCCAAAAACGCAAGCGTAAGGGGACTGTACATGTTCACGTCCCTTTCAGTCAAAATTTTTTCAGTCATATCAATAAACAAAGTCGAACTCGAAGCCCTCAAGGTCTACGGTATCGCCCTCCTGCACTCCCATTTCTTCAAGCTTTGCAATAATTCCGCTGTTGATAAGCACACGCTGGAAATACTGCAATGAGGAGTAGTCGTCAGGGTCTACGGTACGCATGATAGGCTGTATCCAAGGCGCTTCAACGTAGTAAACGCCGTCCTCCTCGGTTATCTCGAATCTCTTTCCTGCGCCGAGCATATCGTCAAGCTCCGCCTGCGGTATCGGCTCAGGCTCGTACTCCTTGATAGGCGGCAGGGTGTCGAGTATCTCCGAAATTTTCATCACAAGCTCCCGAGTTCCCTGCGTGGTCGCAGCGGAAATACAGAAAAATTCCATTCCCTGTTCCTCGATAAAGCTCCTGAACTCGTTTATCTGTTCCTCTGTCGCCATGTCGGATTTGTTTGCGGCAACTATCTGAGGACGCTTTGCAAGCTCCTCGTCAAATTTCGCAAGCTCCTCGTTTATTATGCGGAAATCGTCTTTCGGGTCACGTCCCTCGATTCCCGAAACGTCCACCACATGAACGATAAGGCGGCATCTCTCAACATGACGAAGAAACTCGTGACCAAGACCAACGCCGTCCCCTGCGCCCTCGATAAGTCCGGGAATATCCGCCATAACGAAGGACTTTTCCTCATCGGCACGGACAACTCCCAACACAGGCGTTAGTGTCGTAAAGTGATAATTTGCAATTTTCGGTTTGGCTGCGCTGACAACGGATATAAGCGTGGATTTTCCCACATTCGGGAATCCCACAAGTCCAACGTCCGCCAAAAGCTTCAATTCAAGAGTTACCTCGAACTCCTCGCCCGGATAGCCCGGCTTTGCAAACTTCGGTATCTGACGGGTCGGCGTAGCGAAATGTACGTTTCCCTTGCCGCCGTTTCCGCCTTTGGCAAGAACTTTCGGCTCGTCCGTTGACATATCAGCCATGATTCGTCCCGTGTTGGCGTCACGGATAAGCGTGCCACGGGGGACTTTTATAATAAGCGGCTCTGCGCTTTTGCCCGTGCAGTTGCGTGACGAGCCGTTCTGCCCTTTATCTGCGACATATTTTCTTTTGTAGCGGAAGTCCACAAGGGTCGAAAAATTGTCGTCCGCCTGAAATACAATGTCGCCGCCTCTGCCGCCGTCGCCGCCGTCAGGACCTCCTGCGGCAACGTATTTTTCTCTGTGAAAGGAAACTGCGCCGTCGCCGCCGTCTCCTGCCTTGATCTTTATTTTAGCCTTATCAACGAACATTCTGAATCTCCTTTTCAAAGCTCGGCGTTACAGCACGGTTCTAATGAAAAATCCCAAGCTAAAGCTCGGGATTTATGACGCAATAATGCTTACTGCTCTGCGTAAACCGAAACCTTTTTACGGTCTCTGCCCAGACGCTCGAACTTAACTCTTCCGCTTACTGTAGCGAAGATCGTATCGTCAGAGCCGATGCCTACGCCAACGCCGGGATGGATATGAGTACCTCTCTGGCGAACGAGGATATTGCCTGCCTGTACGAACTGTCCGTCTGCACGCTTAACGCCAAGTCTTTTTGACTCGGAGTCACGTCCGTTCTTTGTAGAACCAACACCCTTTTTATGAGCGAAGAACTGCATACTGATCTTAAACATACTTACACCTCCGAAATTGTAATTTTAATAGTTTCTGGAAATTCCTCTGCAATTGAATCAAGATGTAATATAAGCTGTTTTATGATTTTTGATGCGGAATCATATTCAGCGTTGGTAAAACATCTCACGAGACAGCCGACAGCCGCTGTTTTAGTTCTGCACCCGAAAGCGTCGAGAAGATTAACAGTCAACTGTACTGCGGAAGAAACAGCCGCGCAAACGATGTCCTTTCCCGATTCGGCAAAATCCGCGTGATCTCTCACTTCAAAAGCATAGAATTGCTTGTCTTTCCGATAAAAAACCGAACTTATCATCGATCAAGCCTTGATAGCTTCGATCTTGACCTGTGTGTAAGGCTGTCTGTGACCCTGCTTTTTCTTCTCGCCCTTCTTAGGCTTGTAAGTGAAAACTGTGATCTTCTTAGCCTTGCCGTTTTTAATGACCTTAGCTTCAACAGCCGCGCCGTCAACATAGGGAGTACCTACCTTGATGCCGTCGTCAGCGCCGAGAGCAACGATCTTATCGAAAGTAACTGTTTCGTCAGCCTCAACTGCGAGCTTTTCGATAAAGAGGACGTCCCCCTCCTTGACCTGATACTGCTTTCCGCCGGTTTCAATAACTGCGTACATTTATGGCACCTGCCTTTTTCAAAACTCGCTGCAACGGGCGTGAATAAATTCAGCTTGTGAGCCTGTCTGCAAGCGGCATGTATTATTATATCATACTTTCCTCATTTTGTCAAGGGGAATAAAAAACATTTTTCAGTTTTTCCTGTAACTTCAGCGAACTAACATCGGGATTCCAAAGGGACGGTGTCCCTTTGGCGGAGTCCAGAGGCAGCGCCTCTGGTGGGGTGCGGGGCGAAGCCCTGCATAGCGTTTAAGCGCTCCGCAAAGGGTGAATT
>Ga0129308_1003323_pt1 | contig 11774 bp, 6 predicted proteins | sample L827metagenome_FD_94440 | JGI IMG/M metagenome (GOLD analysis project Ga0129308, IMG submission 94440) | Ring-tailed lemur group fecal microbial communities from Wisconsin, USA - L827 metagenome | ecosystem: Host-associated > Mammals > Digestive system > Large intestine > Fecal | place: USA... | reverse complement strand
TTGTCTGTGAACATCACGTAGTCGCGGACGCTCTTGTACACCCCGAGGATCTTCTCGTCTGGAAGAAGTAGGCCGAGGACGTTGGCCCCGACCGCATCCTTCTCGACCTTCTTCATCTTCAGGAACTCGGCGTTGTCGAAGTCGATCATGGTATCAGAACAGGCTGAACACATCTTCTGAATATTTTAGGACATCGTCCATGGGCATTCCGGCGATGAGCAGTGCCTGGGAGTACATGATCCTGGCCATCTTCTCTGCTTTCTCCCTGTCTGCGAGGTATGCATCCTTGAGTGCGGCGTAGGCGGGGTGGTCGGCGTTGATCTCCAGGACCCTCTTGGCCTTGACCTGGTTGGCGTTGATGTCGCCGGGGATGCTGGCGAAGTACTTCTCCATCTCGAGGGAAACGTCACCTTCAGTGCTCAGGCACACCGCGTGGGTCTTGAGCTTGCGTGAGATCTTCACGGATGAGACCTCGTCTCCCAACACCTCCTTGACGAAGTCGGTGATGGACCTCTCGGACTCGTCCCTCTCGTCGGCCTCCTTCTTCTCCTCTTCCGTTTCCAGATCGAGGTCCTTTCCGGCCACATCGCAGAAGTCCTTCTCGTCATAGTTCCTCAGAGTTCTCACAACGAACTCGTCGGCCTCCTCGGTCATGCACAGGATGTCGTACCCCTTGTCCCTGACCTGCTCGGTCTGGGGGAGCTGCTTGGCGCGGGTGATGCTCTCGGCGGATGCGTAGTAGATTTTCTCCTGTCCCTCGGGCATCGCGTCGACGTACTCCTTCAGGGAGATCAGCTTGTCCTTGTCGTAGGAGTGGAACAGCAGCAGGTCCTTGAGCAGATCGGATTTCATCCCGTAGTCCTCGACGATTCCGTATTTGAGCTGGGTTCCGAAGCTCTTGTAGAAGTCGAGGTACTTCTCGGGCTCGTCCGACATGAGTCTGGAGAGCTCGTTCTTGATCTTCTTCTCCAGGTTGTTCCTGATGGTGGTGAGCTGGCGGTCGTGCTGGAGCATCTCTCTGGAGATGTTTAGGGACAGGTCGGGGGAGTCCACTATTCCCTTGACGAACCTGAAGCACTCGGGGAGGACGTCCTTGCACTTGTCCATGATCATGACGCCTGCGGAGTACAGTTGGAGTCCGGGCTCGAAGGTCCTGCTGTAGAAGTTGTAGGGTGCGACCTTGGGGATGAAGAGCATGGCCCTGTAGCTCACTGCGCCTTCGGCGTTGACCCTGATGACGGAAACCGGATCCTCATAGTCATGGAACTTCTCCCTGTAGAACTTGATGCAGTCCTCGTCGGATACCTCCTCTTTGGAGCGTTGCCAGATGGGGACCATGCTGTTGATGACGGTGTCCTCCATGTGGGATTTCCACTCCTTCTTGGGCTTGCCATCCTCATCGGTTTCACCGGTCTCCACCATCTCACCCTTCTCCATGTCCATGTGGATGGGCCAGCGGACGTAGTCGGAGTACTTCTTGATGAGATCCTCCAGGACGTAGGAGGTGAGGAACTCGGAGTACTGGGCGTCGTCATCGTCGGGTTTCAGGTGGAGGACGATCTCGGTTCCCCATCCTTCCTTCTCGGTCTCTTTGATGGTGTATCCGTCGGCACCCTCGCTTACCCACTGCCATGCCTTGTCGGAGCCATAGGGCTTGGATGTTACGGTGACTTTGTCTGCCACGAGGAACGAGGAGTAGAATCCGACTCCGAACTGACCGATGATGTCCACATCCTCGGACTCGACGGTTTTCTTGAAATCAAGGGATCCGCTGTGTGCGATGACCCCCAGGTTCTTCTCCATCTCCTCGTCGGTCATTCCGATACCGTTGTCGGTGATGGTAATGGTGCCTGCATCTTTATCGGAGGAGACCTTGATCTGGAAGTCCTCTTTGGAGAGAGGTATGTCGCCCTCGGTGATCGCCTTGTAGTTGAGCTTGTCGATGGCATCAGAGGCGTTCGAGATGAGCTCCCTCAGGAAGATTTCCCTGTGGGTGTAGATCGAGTTGATCATGAGGTTGAGAAGCTGTTTGGATTCGGACTTGAACTGTTTCTTTGCCATGATGAATCCTTCCTTTTTCGTCCTGGTTGGGCGTGATATCGCTTCTACTGTTAGAACTTCTATAAATAGATATTTGACAAGGGAGGGGTTGGAGACGAAGGTTCACGGTTTGATTTTTAATTGTATGTGATACCCTTTGTCATTCTTAGATATTAAAAAACCTACAGCTAAGTTTATTATTATGTGATACATAAACCGTGCGGTAGCAATGACTGTTACTGAGACATTGGCCCAGATGGCCGATAAAAGGAAACACGAGAACATGCGTTGTTGCGGGGGCAGGGAATTTGAACCCGACGACATGCAGTCTATTTGGGAATGACAAAAGCATGCGTTCTTCAAACTATACACATAGAGTGAGTGTTCCAGAAGGTTTTGTGTTCTTCAACTCACTCTATCTGCATCCTGTGTTGATTAGAGATAATTGTCGTAATATAATCGATTATCTGATCAAGGGCCAAGATATCAACCCGAGGATGTTGCCTTCGGATGATTTTGAGTTGCTTTCGAGATCGAAGATCGTCACGACTGCCGAAGAGGACATGTTGGTCCACGATAGATTGGGAAGGTTCATCAGACCCCCTCAGATAAATGCGGCTTGTTTCATAGTTTCCGAGAGATGCAACATGCGTTGCAGCTATTGTCTTGCGGATGAGAGTTTCTGCGATAATATCAACGGAAACGTGATGTCCGAGGATGTGGCAATTCGTGGCCTTGATTTCTTCATGAGGACATATCATCGCTCAGGTTACAAGATCGCTCCCTCGATAACGATCTATGGAGGTGAACCTCTGATATCGTTCGACGTCATCCAGGTATTAATCGAAAGGATATCTGAATCCATCAAAAGATTAGAATTGCCCGAGGATACGACGGTCAATATCAATACCAATGGTACGCTTCTGACAGAGGATATGGCCTCTTTCTTCAGAGATCATAATGTTTTCATCTCCATATCCCTCGATGGTGGGTCAAGATGCAATTCACCTCGCGTATATGTCGATGGCAGAGACACCTATGAGGATGTTTTGAAAGCGGTCGATATCTGCAGAAGGGCCGGCTGTTCCTTCGGAATATCGTCGACGGTAACCGAAGATGTGCTCTCCAACAAGGAGGAATATCTGGATCAGATGGAGTCTATATGTCCTTCAAGGGTTGGACTCAATCCCATGTTATCCAACGGCTGTATGGAAAGTGGTTATCCTGAACGTCTGTCAGAGTTCGTGTTGAGTGTCGTTCCCAGACTGATGGGGATGGGTATTATCGAGGACAGGACGGCGGAGAAGATGTATGCATTATCCAATCACATTGTCCGTTCACATGATTGCTATGCCGTACGCGGCTGTCAGATCACCATCACTCCGTCTGGAAAAGTCGGGACCTGTCACGGTATGCTCGATCTGGACGAATTCTATGTATCAACGGTTGATGACGATTTGGATCCCGAATCAGATCCGGTGTTGAGGAGGTGGACTACGCGTTCCCCCCTTCTGATGGAAGTCTGTCAGAAGTGTCCCGCATTGGCTGTTTGTGGGGGTGGCTGTCCGATGAACGCTCTCAGGATCAAAGGAGATCTGTTCGAACTCGATGATAGCTGCTGTGTCCTCTCGAAATCTCTGGTTGATTGGTATATGAGGGACAATGTGGGTTCATTCGATGTTATAGATTCAGATCTTCTTGGCGACGATAACGAACCAGTTTGAACTCTTCTCATCGAACTCTCTCATGTGGTTGTCGTAGATCTCTTCTATTTTGAAGCCTGCTTCCTCAAGTATCGATTCATATTCCCCGATGGTTGGGAAATATGCCCGCCCGTAGATCCTCTTCCTCCTTTTTGAGAGCACATATCCGACACAATGGTTCTCGGAATCCCAGAATATGTCCTTCATGTCCTCCTTCCGTGGGTAGAAGGATTTCATCTTCGAGATGTTCTCGCCAAGGATGATTAATCTTCCGTCCTTTTTCAGAGCGCGATTGAAGGATCTAATTACATCCATGTTCTCTTTATCTGAGAAATAACCGAAGCTGTTGAACCAGTTGATGACGAAGTCGAATTGGTCATCGAATTGGACATCCCTCATATCCATGCACAGAAATCTGGTGTTCCTCCACCATTTTAGTGTCCTCAATCTCGCAATTCCGATGAATTTGAGTTTACGATCTATACCGACTATTTTTGCACCGCATCCTGCGAGGCTCTTCGACATATCGGCACGTCCGCACGGGCAATCCAATATGGAGCTCCCTTTGGTGATGTTCAATTTGTCCATCACCGCCAGGGATTCTCTTTCTACGATGTCGGAAGGTCTAAACCACCAGGAATCTGGAACGTATCTGAACCAGTCCTGGTCGTACTGGACCTCATTATCATTGTTCATCTGCGATTGCTCCCTGCCATCAAAGAGATGTAGTAGGATATTAAGAACAGTCCCGCGAAAGCACACACTCCGCCTATCAGACAGACCTCGAGTCTTGAATCTTCACTGGGGTTTGTCATCGAGAACAGGTAGTATATGGCATTGTACCAGGTCTCACCTATCAACAGGAGATAGAGGCTGCATACCAGTACGACCAGGATCACCCATATGAGGATGCGATTGGGATGTGTCTTGTTCTCGGAGAATATGAACGACCCGCGGTTGATGAAGCGACGTGTAAGATTCCGGGAACCGTCACGTCCATTCTCCTTCAGGTCCTTCCTCAAACAGTGGTTCTTGACCCAAATTGCAAGTTTCAGGTGTTTCTCATCGCCTGATATGGTGTAGTTGTCTATCAGGACGTCGAGCTGGTTCTGATACTTCTTCCAGATCTTCGGATTTCCGTTCTCATCCACGTCCTCTTTCTGATCGTATCTGTGCTTGGCAAGTACCGATATCGAGTAGTCAAGTGGGCCGAATATTCTCTGCAGAGGAGAGAACGGGTGTAGTGGATCCCCGGGAAGTTTGATGACCTTTGTCGAGGTCACGTTCTCTAGGTCGATAGTCATGTTCTTTCCTGTTAATTCTATGAAACCACCCATGCTTCTGAAGGAGACTCCATTCAGGCTCACGAATGATTCATTGTTCCAGATGTTCACTTTCACGTTCCCTACGATGTCGCTTCCATCGAGCACCATATAGTGGGTTTCGCCCTCGAACATTATGTCACCGCTGATAGAGCAATTCGCGATGAATATCTCCGGATGGTTTGGATCATTCTCTATGTTCGTATGGTCTGATGTCGAAATATCTATCGTCCCATTGATGATGGAGCTCTCCAATCTGATGCTCGGACGAAGTCTTCTGGAGCCTATCATCGATATGTTCTTGAAGGAAACATGACCTTTGATTGTCGCTTCTTCCGCAACGACGGTCGAGTAAAATATGGAGTTGTGGAGATACAGGTTCCCAAAGACGGATATGTAGTTCAGATGAAGTTCGCTTTCGAATCTGGATCTCGAGATCGATATGTAATCCGGATTGTTGTAGGACAGATCGAGATCGCCGAGAATGGTCGAACCAGCGAATGACATGATTCCTTCTGCTTGAATTCCCCTTCCTTGGAAAGAATCCAGTATCATGTCTTGGAGGGAGCATTCCATCATTTTGCAATTCGTCAGGATCAATGTACCCCCTTCGATCCCATTTCCATGGAAGCTGCTGTTGAATTCGGATCCAGAGAATGATATGGATTGGAGTACCTTGCAATCCTGAAAGTCCGTCTTTTCCATGAAATACACATCATGGAAGTAACTGTCTCCGACGAATGTGGCCTTACCGAATTTGGATTCCTGGCGGAACACAGTCTTCTTGGAGTGACAGGCCTTGTGTTGATCACGGGAGTCGATTGTCTCGGTGGAAGAGAAGGATGAGAATCCATGGAACATCGTGTTGGAGAAATCGGCCCTCCCATTGAATATGACTCCGGTTGAAAGGAACGGCCCATCGAAGGATGAATTCTTGCAATAGGTGTTTCCTTTGATCCTGGTTGCGGACAGGTGCATGTCTGTACCTTCCATCCTGCTCATGATAAGATCTTCTCCAATGGTCATTCCTACCAATTGGAAGTTCCGGTATGAGTGAACCAATTTCAAAATGAGTGTTCCATCGATGATCGAGTCATTCAGGGAGACGTCATTGTCGAAGGTGGATTCGGTGAAATCCACATCTTTCAGGAAGTGATTCGGTCTGGAGGTCTTTGTGCATGTATTCTTGCAAACGGTACTCAAGATCTCCACACGGTCGTAGAAGTGGGTGCATATGAATTCAATAGTACTTTCTGAGAGAATATGTGCGAGACAGAATCTGCTTCTGAATATGGATTCATTGCAGATGATGGATCTATTCTGCTTCAGGGTATTGTTGGATTGGATGAGGTCTGTGTTCTCGAAGGACACATCGCCGTTGAATATGGTCTTATTGAATGTGATTTCCCGATAGGATATCGAGTCTTTGATTGTAAATCTAGAGATGGAGCATCTTTCAAAGGAGACGGATCCGAGGATACAGGAATGTTCTATGGTCAAGGAACCATTCAGATCGGTGTTCCTGAATGTCAGGTCACCTATTATGATTGAATTTTTGATGATGATGTTTGATTCTATGTTGAGGTTCGATATCTCGTTACTTCCATTGATTATGCAGTTATCGAATTCGTATTTGCGAAGTTGTGTTGTTTTAGGTATGTCGGATAGGTTGATGGCACAGTTTTTTAGTTCGAGTTTAGCAGGGGGTGTAGATTCTGAACCGATGTCCTCAATTAGAAATGACTTGTTTGATCCGCGGAAAGAAATCGTAATCTGATTGCCAGTCTTATTATGCTGTATTTCGTTGATTGGAACCTTCTCTCTTGTACAATGGGAGAAGATATCGTTGATAATGCTCATGTTATCAAGAAGATGGTGGTTTCTGATCGTTCAAAGGGTAGAAGGGAGGCCCCGGAGGGCCTGTTTTTAGAATTGTTTACGAGGAACCTGTCTTATTGAATGTTACAGAATCATTGAAGATGATGCTATAGAATGTATCGTTGAGGTTGGTAGTCTGATCGAGAATTACTATCTCTTCAGAGGTATAATTCGGGTTAGATCCGCCGATGTAGTCTGATCCTTGCACATTCCAGTAGGATGCTTTTGCTAGGTGTGCACCTGTGAATGTACCGCCGTTAACAATGACTTTACCCGCTGTGTTGTTTTCACTTGCTTGCGAGAAAGACTGGCCAATGACACCAATACAAACTTTGTCAGATCCTGTACTATTGAAAGTACCGCCGTTAATCACGGCAGTTCCATAATTCATGACTACATACTGGGCGATATTCTCCACTGTTGCATTGTCGATAGTGAGGAAAGATTTTGGTTCGACTTTGATAGCATTAAGTCCCCCGGAGATGCTAGTATTGCCGTTGATGGTGAGGGATGATCCTGTAACATCTCTACCAATATTCATTAGACTGGAGAATTGTCCATTATTCATCACATTGATGTTAGACATTACCATCTTCCCGTTGTTTAACACGGTATAGAATGAGTTGTCTCCGCTTTGATCTTTATTCTGACCGTTTTCAAGTGATCTGGTATATTTTCCACCAAGGAGGAATGCAACTCCCTCATTATTTACTGCTGCTCTTGCGTGTTTTGTACAATCGACAGCACCATTGGTCTGGGTGTCAAGGACATATAGTGTGGCTCCATTCTGAATGGTGATCGTGTGATCTGTATTTGAGGAAAGAGTCTTTCCATTGAGGTCGAGAATGACGTTCTTTCCAGCTGGGATTGTAATCGATGATTCGATATTACCTTCGAGCCTTACATATCCGCCGTTGTTAATTGCTTCAGTAAGTCCAGCAGCGTCAGATACGGCAGTTACTTTTCCGATGATGAATTTGGAGAAGTGGGTGGTGGAGAATGTGACGGTAGTAGTATTAGTATTACTATCATATGTTGAAGACACCGAAGTGGGCTGTGCTTTTCCATCTGTTCCGAGGTAGACCACATCAGAACCACTGACATCTCCGGGGATTATCACAGTGATGGTTACTGCGTTGTTGAAGTCTGTTTTCTCCTCACCAGTAGATGTCTCATAATCCAAAGATATGGTTGTGTTATCGCCGATCTTAAAGCCTGCATTATCTGTTTCTTTGGAAATAATAACCTTGTCACCATCGTTTGAATCTTCAGCGTTGAAGTTCACGCTGACGTTTGTTGTACCTGTAGAATCAACAAGCGATGTTGTAGCCGTGTTGCTTGCGATAGTACTTGTGCTGGTGGTGACGTAGTCTCCCTGATACATCTCGTATTTGATTGTGAACTTGAATGATCTGGATGAGTCTGCATTCCAGCTGGAGTCATGATCATCTGCATCACCATATGTCGTGGGAGTTGAGATTTCAATTGTTTTACTGAGAATGGACTGACCATTAGCTGTATCGGTTGAAGCATTAAGATTTGTCCAGGCTCCATTGTACTCTAGTGTAGTCATTCCTGTTCTGAGTCCCATATCATACAGGGTCTTTCCATCAATGGTGATGTTCTGAGCATCGTATGTTAGGAGGCTAGATTCCTCGATTACGATGGTCTGTCTATATACAGTTTTGATGGTTGATTTATTCTTCACTTCTACTGATAATTTGCCCTCGAAGTTGGCTGCCAGATTGGTGATCTTGAATGTTCCAGCTTCGTTCTCGATTGTTGTGATCGTAGAATTTGTGGATGGTGTGCCAAAGGTTACATCCATGTTGACGATCGCAGTAGTAGTATCGATTGTTACTTCCTCTGAATCGGAGAACCATGAATATGTAACTCCTCCGACTGCTGCGAGGCAGAGTGCGATGACCACGGCGGATGCCATTATCGCTTTCATTTGTGCTTTCATTTTCATTTCCCTTCTTCGTGTTGGGTTTATGATCATGGATAGCGTCCGCTCATCCAGACGAGCGGAAACTTTCCATATGTGGAATGCCGTGGTCAGAACGGCGGGTTCGGATAGCTTGTTCAGTCGCCTTCCCTTCCCGTCACCGTTCCGATCCCCTAACCCTCGAGAGAGGGCCACGGCTGATGGAGTGTGAAGTTATGATGAGAATCCTCCTATATCCAAGCTAATCGTGCACGAATGCGAAGGTACAACCAGTGAGCAAGAATTCTGATTGTAAGATTGAATTCTGATGTTTCCATTAACCGGCTCTTTTAGATTGCCTTCTGAATCTTTGAACGATATGTTTACGTCTAATGTTGTGCCATTCTTGATATGGGATACATCAATTGTCTTTATTCCTGATTGGAACAACGAAATACTATCTACAGTAATGCTGATATCTGTTCCGAGAAATAGTATGGGAAGGATATCATGAATACTTTCCAGATCGGTATTAATAGATGCAGATGCACTGTTTGTAATTGGATCGATCTTAATCGATTGACAAGCACCCTCAATCTGAGTGGCAATCGTCCTTACGTACATTTTCTTCATCATGTCGCTATCGTAGCCACTTTTGAATAGTACGCTGAAGTAAAAGTAATCTGAGCTTTGGTTGTTGCCTATTGCAATATCTCCAAGATAACACTGGTATTCGAAGTATCTGATGTCGAAGGTTCCGAATGATCCTCCAGTTGCCTTGTCTTTTACACTAATCCCAGATCCAATGCGTACAGTTTCACCATTCCAAGTAGCTTTTTGTGTTGGTGAAGACGGGTCTGCTCCGAATTTTAGATAGGATGCGATGTTGTTTTGACGTTTTTGATCGCCGTAGAAAAAATCAGAATATGTTTCATAACCAGAGAATGCTCCAGATTCATCATATGCTGCGTAGACCTCTCCTTTGTATCCTGTACTATCATATGCTGAGTATCTTTCTATGATGACATATACCGAGGCAATAACAGGAATGCCACTGTTGTTAATGTTCACTCTATAGTTGTCTGTGGATGGTGAACTATAATTGATGTACATTCCTGTCTGACTTACATATCCTGTGGTACTTTTTTTCTCTAATTGTGTTTCTACTTGTACTGTTCCCGTAGAAACAGTGATATCTGATTCCTCTGTGTCGGAGAACCAAGAGTAAGTGACCCCACCTACCGATGACAGGGCGAGGGCCAATACCATCACGGAGGCCAGTAGTGCCTTCGTCTGCGATTTCATAACATCATCTCCATATTATCGATAGAATGGGTTTGGATCATGCTGATGCCTCCACGTGTTCCATGGCCGAGGCCCCCAAGTAGAAGGTGAGGCTGTGGCCCATGGCGGAGTTGTTATCTTCGGAATGGGGGAACGACATGGTCACCGTGACCGTGCTACCAGTCGCGACACGACCGAGGTTCAGGAATGAACCATCCGTGTTCCCGTTAAGCTGGAACACTGTTCCGGATTCTGTCTGCCCGTTGTATTCGGCGGTTAGGAGGATCTGCTTCGCCAGGACCTCGTCCGTGCTGCCTCTCACATAGAGCATGGCATCGAGATTCAGTCTGCTGTCGGAATCGATCCTTAGAGTGACCGTCTGTGTGATCCCGGGGACCGCAGGGTTCAGATCGAATGTGAATTCGGTCAGTGATCCGGACAATCCTGTCTGTGAGAAACTTTCAACCGATCCGTTCACGACCTTCGTTCCACTGTAAGACGTAACTGTGACATCGAACGCATTCCCGTCTAGTATCGTTACTGTGAGGATACAGGTCTTGGTCACACCGTTGTACGTGTATGATATTGTGATCTGCTTCTCGCCGATGGAATCGAATGATGTCGGAGTCCATGAGATATCATCTGTTCCGAGGTCATCGTAGGTTCCGTTCGAGAACTGTGCCCTTACGGTGATTCCGTCCAACGTTATCGTCTCACCGACTTTGAAGAACGTGCAGTAAGGCTGCTGTTCTATGCTTATGCTTGTAAGTGTTGTCGACGGGGTTGGCGGAACATCCCCTCCTCCACCGCCGGTGCTTGTGAACACCGCCTCTATGGTGTGGGCAGATCTCACATCGGTGAATGTGTACTCGGATCCGGTGATCTGTGTCCTCACACCGTCTATCACCAGATGGGACAGTTTGTATGCGCTGTTCGGGGAGAACGTGAACTTCACATCATCCCCTTCAGCGACCTTCACCTGTCCCGACGGGGAAATGCTTCCTCCCGTACCGGCGGATGCGGTTATCACGTAACCCGGAACCTTCTTCACGAGGGACAGTTCGATGGAAATGGGTGCCGTGATGTCGGTGACTGTGTATTCCGTCACCGCACCGTGCGATGCTCCGTTCACCTTAAAGTCCCTGACCTCAAAACCGTCGTTCAGGGAGGCGGTGATCGTCAGGGAACTGTGGGGTGCCACATGCACAGTACCCGAAGGGGTGACGGTACCAAAATCTAGGCTTCCCGAATATCCCAATGTCTCCACGACGATCTCCACATCCACATCAACAGTGATGGTTACGGGGATGTCATCCGATGACACCGGTCTGAATACAACAACGACCCGGTGGTCGGAATCCATCGTGATCTTCAGGAAGTTCGACGGTGTGGTTTCCACACCATCGATGGTGATGGAACCGATGACGTTCCCTTCCGAGGGGGCAATCGAAACATCGACGGACGTTCCTTTGTCATAGATGTTGGAACCCGACGGTGAGATGGAACCGTCTACCGTGCTTTCCATGGTAAGTGTATACCTCTCTTTCACAGGTGTCTTCTTGACGAAGACCACCTCGACGGAGTGGGATGAGAAGTCGAATATTCCGACGTTGAATGTGA
>Ga0129308_1003321_pt1 | contig 11779 bp, 11 predicted proteins | sample L827metagenome_FD_94440 | JGI IMG/M metagenome (GOLD analysis project Ga0129308, IMG submission 94440) | Ring-tailed lemur group fecal microbial communities from Wisconsin, USA - L827 metagenome | ecosystem: Host-associated > Mammals > Digestive system > Large intestine > Fecal | place: USA... | reverse complement strand
CACATCACCTATCCCGCCCAGGTGGATGGCCAGGGCAATTCTGCCATCACCCTGTACCTTCCAGCCCGCACCGCCGTGGTGCTGAGAGAAATTCCCTGGGAGAAGGAAAAAGAAGCCGCTCCAGCCGCCAAGGCGGAAAAGGAAGCGGAAGCAGTGGATGCCCCCAAAGCAGAGGCCGTCACGGAGGCAGCGGAAACGCCGAAGAAGCCCAGAAAGCCCCGGGCCCCCAAGGACCCCGCAAAGCCCAGAAGGAAGAAATCCGCCAAGGCTGAATAAATCTATTAACCGGCAGCAGCCCCAAAAGGCCGCTGCCGGTTTTAATACACCTGGTTCAGGTTACATTTTATTTTGTTTCGTCCTCGGCCTTCCCGCCTTCCAACACATTGTATTCCTGATTCAATTCCCTGCGCAATTCTTCCTCCGTCGGAAGATACAGCTTATACTTGGATGCAAAAATCTGTGTTTCTTTTTCAGGCAGCGTATATTTTACGATGGAATCACTCTTTGAGGCACAAAGGACGATACCGATGGGGGATTATCTCCCTCGTTCATCAGTTCTCTTTCATAATAGTGCACATACATCTGCATCTGCCCCAAATCTTGATGGGTTAAATCTCCAAGTTTCAGGTCTATCAGCACAAAGCACTTTAGAATATAGTTGTAGAAAACCAAGTCAATTCGGAAATGTCTGCCATCAAACGTGATGCGTTTTTGCCTTGATACAAAGGAAAATCCCCTTCCAAGTTCCAATAAGAACCTTTGCAAATGAGTTATTAGCGCTTGCTCCAGGTCACTTTCATAAAAATCATCGTTTGGATGTAGGCCCAAAAATTCCAGCACATAGGGATCCCGAATAATATCCTCCGGCTTCTTTGTTGGCTCTAACATCTGGATTTCAGCGGCTACGCCCTGCCTATCATGGCTGGAAAGCAGCCTCTCATAAAACAAAGTATTAATCTGGCGCTCCAATTGCCTTGTGCTCCACTGGGCTTTTACCGCTTCCTCCAGATAAAAATTGCGGGCTTTTTTATTGTCGACACGCATGAGCAGACGATAATGGGTCCAGCTCAATTCGTCACGCAGTGCGTGACCATTTGGAAAAGTCAGATAGAACTGCCGCATATATTTTAAATTTGTTACAGTAAATCCTTTTCCAAAATCTCGGGTCATTTGTCTGGATAACTCCTTCAGCAGCCCTGTACCATAGTCCGCTTTCTCTTTTCCGTCCTGCTCATCAATAATTTTCCTGCCAATATTCCAATATGCTTCTACCATGGCAAAGTTCGCCGTTTGGTAGACTTTGTTTCTTGCCTCCTGCAAGATTGCTTTGATGGATTCGTAAAACTGCCGCTCCATAAAATGATTCCTCCATCTTACACCAATACGGGTTTACACCGTCCTTCAAAATACAAAAAAATTACCTTTCTTTTATTGTATCCCGGGGTCTCGGAAAAATCAACTGCGAAAATTACGGCAGCGGCCTTTTGGGCCGCTGCCGGTTTGTATTCTTAATGGATTTCCTCCCCTGCCAGGAAGACCCGCTTCTGGGCATAGTCCGGGGTGCAGACGATAAAATCCGCAGCCTTTCCCGTTTCGATGGAGCCAATCGCCTTCTGGGCGGAGATGGCGCAGGCCGGGTTCCAGGTGGCGGCACGGATAGCGTCCTCCTCCCGGATGCCCCAGCTCAGCACATTAAGGAGGCAGCCCCAGAGGTTGGCGGCGGAACAGGCGATAGTGCCGTCTCCCAGCCGGCCTACCCCGTCCCGAAGCCAGGCATCCTGCCCGCCCAGGGTGAACTGGCTGCCCTCCGGCAATCCGGCGCACCGGCCGGAGTCCGAAACCAGGATCATCCGCTCCCCGCCGAACATGGAAAAGGCCAGCCGGACAGCGGCGGGATGGATGTGGTAGCCGTCGCAGATGATTTCCGCCCGGACACGGGGATTCTCCACCGCGGCGGGAATCACCCCGGGATTTCGGTGATTGATGCCGGGCATGGCGTTGTACAGATGGGTCAGGTGGGTGGCGCCGGCATCGAAGACGGCCTTGGCGTGGTCGTAGTCCGAATCCGTGTGGGCCACAGAGACGGTGCAGAGCTTACTGGCCTGACCGGCAAATTCCGCAGCTCCCGGGAGCTCCGGAGCCACATCCACAATGGAGATCAGACCGTTGCAGCCCTCGTACAGCTTTTGGAAGCCCTCGAAATCCGGATTTTTCAGATAATCGGGATTCTGGGCCCCCCGCTTTTTATAGGAGAAATAGGGGCCCTCCATCTGGATGCCGCGGAGCACCGCCGCGCCCTGGGGGCGCTCCCGGGTCAGCTCCAGGGCGGTGGCAAAGGCCTTCTCCAGCACCTCATAGGGCAGCGTCATGGAGGCGGGGGCAAAGGAGGTCACTCCGCAGCGGGCATAGTAACGGGCCATGGTCTTCAGGCCCTCGTAATCTCCGTCGGAAAAGTCTGCATTGGAGTTTCCGTGGCTGTGGACATCGATGAGTCCGGGAATCACAGTAGCACCCTCCAGGTCAACAGCATCCTCCGGGACGTTTTCCGGCAAAATGGCGCCAAACCGGCCGTCTTTGACCTCAAAGGCCCCATGATGGAACCGGAAATCCGGGCCGTAAATTTTTGCATTGCGATAGAACATTGGACAATCACTCCTCACTCAGTCTTTTCTTCCAGACCGCCGCCATATTTTTTGAAAACCGGCTCCGCCGCCAGGGACCAGACGATGGCCGTCACCGCCGGGGCAAAGGTCAGCGCAATCGGGTAGCTGGAGCAGTACCAGCACACCAGCCAGGTGAATACACCGATGACCAGCGACGACGGCAGATGCACCGGCAGGAACCGGAGCGCATTGGCGGTCAGGCTCCGAAATTGATAGGTAAAACGAGAAAGCAGCATACACGACCAGCAGGCGGCGGTCAGGGGGATGCCCATGAGCACCCGGTAGCCCCCGGCCATCACGCCGGCAGCGGTACTCTGCGCCGCTGCCTCATCCAGCAGGGCCAGCACATACACGCCGAAGAGCAGCACCAGGCCCCAGAGCAGGGTCACCGCTGTGGCAGTTTTCCACTCCCTGCGAAAGGTTTGGAAGAACCGGCGGTAAAGTCCCGGCTCCCGGTAGCGAATGCCGTGGACAGCAGCGTCATACAGAGCCGTGGTGGACGCCCCCAGGGTAACCAGTGGCAGGCTGCAAAGGCACCACAGCAGGCTCAGCAGCAGCACATCGGTGATAGCGTTGAAGAAATTCCAAACCGGGCCATAGGGGCGAAAAATGGAGCGGAACATCTCACACCAGCCCCGGAATCACTTCCGCCAATTTTTCCGCCAGCTGACGGTGGCCCCTGGCGGTCAGGTGCATTCCATCCACGGGATTGAACTCCGCAAATTCCTGGGCATCCAGGAAAGAAGCCCCCACCAGCTTGGCAGTGTCCCTCAGATAGCCCGCCAATTCCCGAGATTTCTCGATGCATCCGTTCCCCATGGGCACGCCGCAGGGATTGTCATACATCTCCTTGCGGATGTGGGGCGGACAGACAATGAGGACATTAGGCTTGTCCCCCGCCCAGCACATCACCGACTGGGCCTTGCGCACCAGCCGCTCCATGCCGATGGCGATGCAGGCGGCGTTGACCCCCAGGCGTTCCTTGGTGTCATTGGTGCCCAGCATAATCACCAGCAAATCCACAGGCTCATGGCTCATCAGGGTGGAATAGATCACGCTCAGGCCGTCCATGCTCTCGTGAAGGGCATCGGGGAACACGGTGGTGCGCCCGGAAAGGCCCTCCTCCAGGACCAGATACCCCTCCCCCAGCTTCTGCTGCAGCAGGCAGGTCCAGCGCTCGGATTCATCGAAGCGGTCGCCGCCGGTGACGGTATCGGAGGGGTCGGCGCAGTAGCCGTGGGTATTGGAATCTCCAAAGCAGACAATGTGTTTTTTCATATATTTCCTCTTTTCTGTCCGGTTACACAATTTCGGGAAGGGATGCGGCAATGGCGGACTGACCCACCCGGCGGAACTTCTCATCCGGCAGCGCCACGTGAATCTTCTCCGCCAGTTCGGGATACTCGTCGGCCATTACCTTGTTGTAGGTTTCCAGCAGCAGATCGCCGCCCTTGCCAGACATCACCCGGCCCAGCAGCAGCACATGCTTAAAGCCATAGAAATCATAGTACAGGGCAAAGCTGTGGGCAAGATAGGTGCCAATGCTGCGGTAGATGGCAGCGGCCCGGGGGTCGCCCTGCTCCATCAGGCCCTGAACCTTTTTCAGCTTCTCGGCAGGGGACAAGCTTTCCTCCAATTCAATTCCGGCGGCGGGAGCCAGCTTAATCACCGCATCCTGGGAGAAATACTTGCAGCCCACGCCGAAGTCGCCAGACCATTCGTCCTGCATGGCCTTGGGAGATGCATCCACCGGGCAGAAGGCCAGCTCATTCAGCCAGCCGGTGATGCAGCCGTTTTCATCCACAAAGCCCACAGCCTCGCTGGTGCCCATGGCGATACCCAGCATATTATTTTCTCCCAGGCTGATGGCCCCGGCCAGGGCGGACACATCGCCGTCGTTGACCACACTGTAGGGCACGTTGCCAAAGGTATCGGTGATGGCACGGATGTAGATGTCCTTCACCTTCTTGTCGTAGAGATCCTTGGGAACCTTCAGGAACAATGAGGCGTTCATGGTTCGGTTGTTGATAAACACACCGGCGGAGGAGACGCCCACCGCATCCACCCGGGGCATGTGGGCGGCGGCGGATTTCAGTGCGGAGACAATGCCGTCATAGTGGTAATCCGGGTCGGAATTGATCTTGGGGAACCAGACCACCTCTTCGGAGAACACCGTCTCCCCGTCGATAACCGCCGACACCTTTCGGTCGGAGCCGCCGGCGTCAAAGCCAATCCGGCAGCCGCCGAAGTGTCCGCCGATCTTCTGGGGGGCGTCCTTGCTCTCGGGCACCTGGTCCACCAGCAGCACCTGGAAGGGGTGCTCAAAGACGTTGGCCATATAGTCCCAGTCAAATTCCTGCTTGCCGCCTGCCTGGTAGCAATCGCAGAGGTAATGGTAAATGGTCTCGTCACCGCTGACGTAGATGCGGAAGCCGCCCTTCATCCACAGAACGAACTTCACCAGCCGATCGATGTAGAAGCAGTCCGCCGCTTTCATATCCTCAGTTCCGTGGATGAAGGTGTGAAAGCAGGCCATCTCCCCCTTGGCCCGCTCCACCGCAATGGAAACAGGCTTCTTCGCCGTGGACAGGAACGCCTTGTTAAACTGATGCAGGGGGATAAATTCCGGGTCCAGCTCCGGCAGGTTTTTTATGTTGATATTTATGCCAAGAAACTTCATAACAAAAGCACCTCTTTCGTCTAAATTGGAGATGGCATCATTGTAGCATGAAAATCTTTTTCTGTCACTAGTCTTTTTGAAAATTCTACTTGAAAAATGAACGGTATAATGTTAGTATTGAAAATCATAAAGAATCCACACCACATTATCATCAAGGAGGTACAATATGTACAAAGAACAATTGCGGCAGGCCAAGGCCTGGACGGAAAAGGAGCTGGACAGCTGCATCAGCTTCTGGCTGAAAAACGGAATGGACCCGGAATACGGCGGCGTGTACACCTGCCTGGATCGCTATGGCAAGGTCTATTCCACCGACAAGAGCGTGTGGATGCAGGGCCGGTGCGGCTGGATTTTTGCCTACCTGTGCCATGTGTACGGCGTAAAGCAGGAGTGGCTGGAGGCCTCCAAGAGCTGCCTGGACTTCATGGAGAAATACTGCATCAACCGGGAAGCCGGGGACAGAATGTATTTCACCGTCACCAAGGATGGCAAGCCCCTGCGCCAGCGCCGCTATTTCTACTCCGAGGCCTTCTATGCCCTGGCCAATGCGGAATACTACGGCGTCACCGGTGAGACGGTGTGCCTGGAACGGGCGAGAAAGGCCTGCGACCTCTACTGGAACCTGTGGCACGGAATGCCCGACCCCACCGGCCTGGGCCCCAAGACCATCCCCGAAACCCGCACCGGCCGCTCCTTTGGCCTGCCCATGATTTTCCTGAACGTGCTGTCCGTGATGATGCGCATTGACGAGGAAAAGCGGGCAGTGTACGAGCAGAAGGCCCAGACCTGCGTGGACGAGATTTTCAGGTACAACTACCATCCCGAGCTGAAATGTATTCTGGAAAATGTGGGCCCCAACGGCGAGGCCAACCTGGACTACACCGAGGGCCGGGTCGTCAACCCCGGCCACGACATTGAGGGCGTGTGGTTTATGCTGGAGCACGCCGCCCGCACCGGCGACAAGGAGCTGGTGGAAAAGGCCGAGGAGATTTTTAACTGGGCCATTAACGCCGGCTGGGACAAGGAATACGGCGGACTGCTGTACTTCATCGACTGCCTAGGCAATCCCCCCGAGGCCTACGAGCACGACATGAAGCTGTGGTGGCCCCATGACGAGATTCTCATCGCCTCCCTGATGCTCTACCGGAACACCGGAAAGGAAGAATACCTGGACTGGTATTTCAAGACCCTGGACTACGCCAAGGCCCACTTCTCTGACCCGGAGTACGGCGAGTGGTACGGCTATCTCCGCCGGGACGGCCTGCCCACCCAGCCCTCCACCAAGGGCTCTACCTTCAAGGGCCCCTTCCATCTGCCCAGAATGCTGATCAACACCGACATTATGCTGGGACAGCTCCTGGAACGGTAAGCGTACATCCACGAAACGAAAAGGAGGCGGCACATTGGCAAAGGAAAAAGAAAGCGTTTTTGTCCACATCGGCAGTGAATACTATTCCTTTACCCCAGCGGAAAAGAAGCTGGCGGACTACATTCTCTCCGCCCAGGACTGCATTTCCCGGATGTCCATTTCAGAGCTGGCGGGCGCCTGCTCCGTGGCGGACGCCACCGTATCCCGATTTTGCCGCCGGTTGGGGTATAAGGGGTATCCGGATTTCAAGATTGCCATCGCCAACGCCTCCATCCACCGGTTGGAGGACAACCCCCTCTCCGGTGAAATTACCCGAGAGGACACCCTGGAGACCATCAGCCAAAAGCTTTTGAATGCCAGCGCCACAGCCATGGTTCAGACCCGGGAGGTGCTGGACTTGAACGCCGTAGCACAAGCCGCCGCCCTGCTGCGAAGCAGCACCTCGGTTTTGTGCATGGGCCAGGGGGGCTCCATGCTGATTGCCTCGGAGGCGGCCCATCTGTTTTCCACCATATCCGGCAAATTCCGGCCTGTCAGTGATTCCCATATGCAGGCCATGGCCGCCGCCATGGTGGAGAGCACGGACACCATCCTGTTCTTCTCCTATTCCGGCTCCACCCTGGCCATGCTCGATACGCTGGAAACCGCCAGGGAGCGGGGAAGCAAGGTGATTTTAGTCACCCGTTTCCCCAATTCCCCGGGGGCTGCCCTGGCGGACATTGTGCTCCAGTGCGGGGCCAATGAGAATCCCCTGCAAAGCGGCTCCATCCCCGCCCGGATTGCCCAGATGTATCTGATCGACATTCTCTTTTCGGAATTTACTCGTAAGAATCTGGACGAGGCAAAGGAACGCCGCAACCGGATCGCCCAGGCCCTGGCGGCAAAGCATGTATAGCCCCGAAGCATTTTCATGTTTTTTTCCCGAAAAATCGCAAAATTTTAAGCACACCCAAATCGATCCAAAATTCGTAGTAAATTTTCACAAAAGCAGCTCTGTGAAAATTATCTTCATCCGTCTAATTTTGTACGAAATGATTGAATTTTCTGGAAAAAGCCGTTTTGAAAATTATTTTCACACTTAACCCATTGACTTTCCTGTTAAAGTTCGCTAAGATGTGGATAAGTGAAAACGAGATATTCAACGGTTTCACCAAATATTCTAATTTTTAGGAGGATACTATGAAAAAGTTAATCGCAATTGTGCTGACCGTCGTCATGGTGATGAGCCTGTGTGCTTTCACCGCCAGCGCCGACGACGTCACCGAAATCTCCCTGTGGACCTACCCCATCGGCGATTGGGGCAAGGAAGCTACCGTCAACGCACTGCTGGAAGCTTTCAACGCTGCGCATCCCGAAATCAAGGTCACTGTTGAGTACCTGACCTACACCGACGGCGACGACAAGGTCAACACCGCCATCGAAGGCAACGCCGCTCCCGACATCGTCATGGAAGGACCCGAGCGTCTGGTCGCCAACTGGGGCGCCAAGGGCAAGATGGTTGATCTGTCCGACCTGTGGACCGACGAGGTCAAGGCCGACATCTACGCCTCCGTCGAAGCCGCCTGCCGTGGCACCGACGGCAAGTACTACGAGTATCCTCTGTGCATGACCGCTCACTGCATGGCCATCAACAAGACCGTCTTTGAGGCTGCTGGCGCGATGCAGTACATCGACGAAGAGAACCACACCTGGACCACCGACGGCTTCCTGAAGGCTGTTCAGGCTGTCTATGATGCCGGTTACGAGAATGTCGGCGTGGTGTTCTGCGGCGGCCAGGGCGGCGACCAGGGCAACCGTGCTCTGATCAACAACCTGTACGGCGGCACCTTCACCAACCCCGAGCACACCGCCTACACCGCTGACTCCCCCGAAAACATCAAGGCTCTGGAGACCCTGTATGCCATGGACGGCATCACCTTCGATCCCGCTATTGTCGGCGGCGACGAAATCAACCTGTTCCGTCAGGGCGTTCTGCAGATGGCTACCTGCTGGAACATTGCCCAGCAGCTGAACTCCGACAACAATACCGCTGGCCTGACCAACGACGGCGACGAGATTCTCTTCATGGCCTTCCCCTCCACCAATGGTGACGATACCCAGCTGTGCGGCGGTATCTGGGGCTTCGGCGTGTTCGACAACGGCGACGCTGCTAAGACCGAGGCTGCCAAGACCTTCATCAAGTGGGCTTGTGACGAAGAGGCTGCCATGAATGTGAAGGCCTCCACCTACTTCCCCGTGAAGGCTTCCGTGGTTGATGTGTACGCCGGCGAAGAGACCGAGGCTGTCATGAACGAGTACACCAAGCTGATGGGCCACCTGGGTGACTACTATCAGATCGTTCCCGGCTGGGCTGTCGCCCGTACCGAGTGGTGGAACATGCTGCAGCGCATCGGCGCCGGCGGCGATGTGGCTACCGAGGTTGCAACCTTCGTTGCCAATGCCAACGCTGCTGCCGCAGGCTGATTCCCAACCCGATCCATTGATTTTGTAATGTGACTTGCGCCCCTCTCCTCTCCTCCTGGGGAGGGCAGGGGCGCATTTCCACTCATTGTTCAGGAACCGGACAATGTGCCTGACAGTGTACAGATACATTGCCCGCTTCCTGAACAATTTTCTACTTTTGAAATTCTGAGAGGAGGAATTTCCTTGGCCAGTCCCAACATCACGGTCAGCAAGAAAACGCACCGCCTTGTGATGCAGGAAAACATTGCCGCCTATTCTTTCATGGCGCCCTTCCTGCTGTTTTTTGTGGGGTTTGTGCTCTACCCCATGTTCATGTGCCTGTTTACCAGCCTGTTCGACGCCACCATGGGACGGGAGGACATTTTTGTAGGCCTGGGCAACTATAAAGAGCTGTTTGCCGACCCAGTTTTCTGGGTTGCGTTGAGAAACACGCTGGTCATCGTGTTGGTCTCCGTACCTGTAACCTGCGCATTCTCCCTGTGGGTGGCCTCCGCCATCAGCAAAATGCACGTCACCGCGACCTCCGCCTTCCGCTGCATTTTCTATCTGCCCGTGGTCACCGGCTCCGTAGCCGTCACCATGGTCTGGAAATGGATGTTCAACAACTACTATGGCATCCTGAACTATCTGGGCAAGGGCATGGGGCTCATCGACAAAAACATCAACTGGCTGGGCGACCCTAAGTACGCCCTGGGGTGCATTATCCTGATTCTGCTCACCACCTCCGTTGGTCAGCCCATCGTGCTCTATGTTTCCGCTCTGGACAATGTGGATAAATCCCTGGTGGAGGCCGCCCAGGTAGACGGCGCCACCGAAATGCAGGCCTTCTGGCGGATCAAGTGGCCCCAGATGATGCCGACCACCCTGTACATCCTGGTCATCACCACCATCAACTCCTTCCAGTGCTTTGCGCTGATTCAGCTGCTGACCTCCGGCGGGCCGAACAATGCCACCATGACCATCATGTATTACATCTACTACAATGCCTTCAAGCTGTATCGATATGGCTATGGCAATGCAATGGGTGTTGTTCTGGCGCTGATTATTGCGCTGCTATCCGCCATACAGTTCAAACTCGGGCAGGAAAAGTAAGGAGGCGAGAATATGAATCCCATTGATAAGAGCCATACCAAATCCAAGGTGTACCGGTATTTCTGCGCCGTGGCAGTGGTTGTATTCGCCATTCTGTTCACTTTCCCGCTGTACTGGATCATCACCGGCTCCTTTAAGATCGGCAAGGAGATCAACTCCACCACCCCCGTCTGGATTCCCAGCAAATGGGTGCTCGACAACTACTCCAAGCTCTTCTCCAAGCGCTCCGCTCCCCTGTTCGAGCTCTTCGGCGTCGTCGGCCCCACCGTCCCCGCCGCCATCCGCTGGCTGGTAAATACGGTGTTCATGGCCGTAGCCTCCATGCTGCTGACTTGCCTCACCGCCGCCATGGCCGGATACGCTCTGGCAAAGAAGCGCTTCTATGGAAGAACCATCATCTTCAGCCTGATCGTGTGCGCCATGGCACTGCCCAAACAGGTCATCCTGATTCCTCTGGTTCGTGAAATGGCTGCTCTCAAATTGTACGATACCATCTGGGCCGTGATCTTCCCCATCGTGGGCTGGCCCTTCGGCGTGTTCCTGCTGAAGCAGTTTGCCGAAGGCATTCCCACGGAGATGACCGAGGCCTGCCGCATTGACGGCGCCAGTGAGTGGAGAACCTTCACCGATGTGATGTTCCCCATGATTAAGCCCGGCGTAGGCGCCTGCGCCATCTTCACCTTCATCAACAGCTGGAATGACTACTTTATGCAGCTGATTATGCTGACCTCCAACAAGAATCTGACCATTTCCCTGGGCATCGCCACCATGCAGGGCGAGAACTCCACCGACTTTGGCCTCTTGATGGCTGGCTGTGCCCTGGCTTCCGTGCCCATCATCATCGTATTCCTGATCTTCCAGAAATACTTTACCAAGGGCATCACCATGGGCGCTGTGAAGGGCTAATTTTCTCCCTCCCCTTTTCGCCGCCCATCCCCGGGCGGCGAAAAATCGGGAAAAAGCCTTTACTTTTCCAATAGGAAGTGATAATATGATCGTCGCAAATCTGACAAATAAACAGGAATACTATGGCATCCACCCGGAGCTGGACAAGGCATTGGATTGCCTGACCCCGGAATTTCTGGAAAATGCCTCCACCGAAAAGACGCTTCTGGACGGTGAAAACCTGTTTGTCACCAAATTCCATCTGGAGACCGTTCCCGTGGAGCAGACCTTCTTTGAAGCCCACAAAAAATATCTGGACATTCAGGTTGTCACCCAGGGCATGGAGCGGGTGGAGATCGCCCATCCCGACGGGTTGACCCTCACCGAGGAAAAGGGCGATTTCTACGGCTATACCGGTCAGGCGGACCAGAGCGTGATTTTGAAGCCCGGCAATTTCCTGGTGGTATTCCCCGGGGATGCCCACCGGCTGCGCCTTCCCGTCCACAAGAGTGGCAAGGCCTTTACGAGAGTTGTGTTCAAAGTAAAAGTATACGATTGAGAGGAGTTAGAAACATGAAAGATTTCAGCAAATACGCAGGGATTATTCCGGCATTCTATGCCTGCTAT
>Ga0129308_1003320_pt1 | contig 11783 bp, 4 predicted proteins | sample L827metagenome_FD_94440 | JGI IMG/M metagenome (GOLD analysis project Ga0129308, IMG submission 94440) | Ring-tailed lemur group fecal microbial communities from Wisconsin, USA - L827 metagenome | ecosystem: Host-associated > Mammals > Digestive system > Large intestine > Fecal | place: USA... | reverse complement strand
GTGCAAGCCGCACCTTTTCTCCGCCGGAAAGCTGTCCCATCTTTTTTAAAACCTCTTCCTGAGAGAACAAAAAGCTTCCGAGCGCGCTCCTCACATCCTCCCGCAAAAGCTTCGGATATTCCTCCCGGAAATTGTCCAGCACCGTCTGCTCCGGGTCTGCGTCATTGACCACCGCCTTCTGCTGGTCAAAATATCCCCATTCCACATTCGGACCGATGACAAAGGAGCCGCCAAGGGAGGGAATTGCGCCCACAAGGGTCTTTAGCAGCGTGGATTTCCCTTTTCCGTTTTCTCCTAAAACAGCCAGCCTTTCTCCCTTCTTAAGCAGGAAGGAAACCTGGCTTAATTCTCTGTCATAGCCGATCTTTAAATTTTTCACCGTCAGAACATCCGTATAGCTCTCAATCCGCGGCGTGAACATGGCATGAAAGGTCTTCGTATCAAAGCGTCTGGGTTTCTCAATCTTCACCATGTGTTCAATGGCCATGCGTTTTGATCTCGTCGCGGCGACCTTGGTGGGCGTATTTTTCCACTTCTCAATCCAGGCGGTGAGGCGCTCGATCTCCCTTTGCTGTTCCTCATAATCCTTCTCCTGCTTGATCAGGTTCTCTTCCTTACGCTTCACAAAGGCCGAATAATTCCCCGGATACCGCCTGATTCTGTGATATTCGATTTCATAGGTCACATCAATCACCCGGTCCAGAAACATTCTGTCATGGGATACGATGACCACAGCCCTGTCATATTCCTTTAAATAATTTTCCAGCCACTCGATGGTGGGCAGATCCAGATGGTTGGTGGGTTCATCCAGCAGCATGATGTCCGGTCTGCTCAAAAGCAGCCTGATAAATGCCACCTTCGTCTGCTGTCCTCCCGAGAAGCTGCCGATAGGCCGCTTTAAATCCTCCAGGGAAAATCCGAACTTCTGAAACATGATTTCCATGTCCTGCCGCCAGGTATAGCCCCGGAGGGCTTCCAATCTGCTCTGAAGGGAAGCGTATTCCCGGAGGAGATTTTCCGTCTGCGCTCCCCGCTGCTGACTCCCATGTGTTCCCGCCCGTTGTACCGGCTGCCGCGATGCTTCCGATTCCTCCCGGTGCATCTGCTCTTCCAGCTCTTTCATCCGGGATTCGCATTCAAATACGGCATCAAATGCCTTTTTGATTTCCTCTTCTACTGTCACATCCCCGTCTTCAAAACTGATCTGACGCAGGAAGCCGATCCTCTGCTTTCCGGCCATAAATATTCCGCATTCCTCATCGCTGTCTAAATTGTTCATGTGAATATCCCCGGCGATCAGCTTTAACAGGGTGGTCTTTCCACAGCCGTTTCTGCCCACCACCGCTATTTTTTCATTATCGTGAATCTCAAAATTCACATCCTCCAGTATCGTGTCTGCTGCGTACTGCACCAGCGCATGTTTGATCTGATATCTCATCTTAGTACCTATACTTATACTTACTGTTTCCTGCGTGTAAGGAGGCACACAGCCTCCATGCTTCCCGTCCATGGGAACATGTCCACAGGCCAGACTTCCTTTGCACGGTATCCCTTCTTCTCCAAAAAGCTCACATCCCGCTCCAGCGTCACCGGATTGCAGGACACATATACAATTTTTTCGGGCCCGATTTCCGCCGCCGCCGTCAAAAACGCCTCACTGCTGCCGGAACGAGGAGGGTCCATCAGCACCACGTCCACCGCCAGCCGGTCCAGCGCGCAGCTTTGTAAAAAATGCCCCGCATCATCCCGGTAAAAACGGATATTTTTCACTCCATTGGCCTTTGCATTGCTGACGGCATCCCGCACCGCATCCGGATTGCTCTCCACCCCGATCACATTTCCCGCCTTCTTTGCGGCGATCAGGCCGATGGTTCCCGTGCCGCAGTAGGCGTCCACCACCGTCTCCTTTCCGGTCAGACCAGCCAAACCGACTGCCTTCTCATACAGCTTTTGTGCCTGCACCGGATTGACCTGATAGAAGGAGGCCGGAGATATTTTGAACTTACAGCCGCACAGCTCATCCACAATATATCCCTTTCCGTAAAGCACCTGAAACCGGTCTCCCAGAATCATGCTGTCCGTACGGGTATTCACATTCTGCACCACTGTGGTGATCCCGGGATGCGCCTTTCTCAGCGCTTCCACAAAATTTCTTTTGGAGGGAAACACGGGAGACGCCGTCACCAGCACCACCATGATCTCCCCGGAAAAGCAGCCCTTTCGAATCAGCACATAACGCAGCAGCCCATAACCCGTATCCTCATCATAGACCCGGATTTTAAAGGATTTGAGCATCCCCCGGATCGTTCCTATGATTTCATCCGCCTCTTTCTCCTCGATCAGGCAGGATTCCACAGGCAGAATGCGATGACTCTTCTCCTCATAGACCCCTGAAATCGGATTCTTCTTCCTGTCCATGCTAAATACCGCATGTACCTTGTGGCGGTAATGAAAAGGATCCTCCATGCCGATAGCCGGACATACTTTACAGTGCTTCTCCATCAGATCCTGTATTTCCCTGCGCTTGACCGCCAGCTGCTCTTCATAGGTCAGATTCAGATACCTGCAGCTGCCGCACTTTTTAAAATGAATACAGCCCTGCCCGGCAGGCAGAGCCTGCTCTGTTCTTTTTTCCGAAACGGCATATCTTCTGTCCGCCGTTCTCTGCTTTGCCTTTCCGTTCCTCTCAGCACTTTTCTCCATGTGTTTCCTTCTCCCATCCGTTTTGTCCGCTCTTTCGGTAAAGCGCAGAAAACCCCGGAAAAACTTCCGGGGTTCTAAGTACAAATTTATGCTTTATGCTAATTTGCTCTTCGCTACTTCTGCAAGCGTTGCGAAACCTTCTGCATCGTTCACTGCCATCTCAGCAAGCATCTTTCTGTTCATGTCAACACCAGCCAGCTTCAGACCGTACATGAACTTGGAATAGGACAGGCCGTTGATTCTTGCCGCAGCGTTGATACGGGCAATCCACAGCTGTCTCATCTGACGCTTTCTCTCTTTACGGCCAGCGTAAGAAGAGGTCAGCGCTCTCATAACGGACTGTTTTGCAACTCTGTACTGTTTGCTTCTTGCTCCCCTGTAACCTTTTGCAAGCTTTAATACTTTATTATGTTTTCTCTTGGCATTCATGCCGCCTTTAATTCTAGCCATCTTAATAATTCCTCCTTACGACTTATAAATACGGTAAAATCTTCTTCATATTCTTAACATTCGTGCTATCCGTAATTGCCGGTTTTCTGAGATTTCTCTTTCTCTTCGTGGATTTCTTGGTTAAGATATGGCTCTTGTAAGCTTTACTTCTCTTTAACTTACCTGTTCCGGTTACTTTGAAACGTTTTGCAGCAGCTCTGCTTGTCTTCATTTTAGGCATATCTGATTTCCTCCTGTTACTTCATTTTCAAAAACGTATATTTTAACTGCGCAGTTTAGCGTTTTTCAGTTAAAAACATGATCATGCTTCTGCCTTCCACCTTCGGGGCTTTCTCCACCACTGCAATGTCGGAAAGCAGCTGTGCGAAGTCATCCAGAATGTGCTTGCTGGTTGACATATGCGCCATCTCACGGCCGCGGAAACGCAGGGTAACCTTCACGCGGTTTCCTTTTTCAATGAATTTTCTCGCTGCGCTCGCCTTGGTGTTCAAATCGTTGGTGTCAATATTGGGGGACATCCTGATCTCTTTGATCTCGATGACCTTCTGCTTCTTCTTCGCATCCTTCTCCCTGCGAGCAAGTTCATATCTGTACTTGCCGTAATCCACGATCTTGCATACCGGCGGCTTCGCGGTGGGTGCAATCTTCACCAGATCCAGTCCCGCTTCTTCTGCAAGCTTCATCGCATCTCTGGGGGACATGATGCCGAGCTGCGCTCCATCCTCCCCAATCAAACGGATTTCCTTGTCTCTGATCTGTTCGTTGATAAATAATTCGCTAATGGCTGTTTCCCTCCATAAGATAAAATATAAAAAAAGCGGATCACAGCGATCCACTCACACACAATCCATTTTCAAAACGCACCTCTGCTGCGTTCTGTATCAAATGAAAAATATGAACACCTATGAGCCCGATCGCTATAGGGTGAGAGTGGAACTCTGCTTGCATGTTATGTACGCACCCGCGTACTCATATAAAATAGCACAGCAGGCATCTTTTGTCAATGCCTGCTGCGAATTTTTTTATATTATTTACTTCTCTTCCTGCGCCTGCGGATCACCAGACCGATCACCGCAGCTGAAACAGCCACGACAAGCGCGTAGACCGCCGCCCAAATCAGCGAATCATCACCCGTTCTGACGCGGGCACCCAGAACTCCCCTCATTGCGCCGAGCACAGCGCCCAGTTCATTTCGGATCCTTCCAAATACGCTTGTATCGTTTTCTACGGTTCCTTCTGATCCGGGTCCTTCTGCCGGCTCGTCAGGTTCTGTCCGGGGCGGTATGATGTTCTCCGCTGTCGGTTCGCTCTCCGGCTCATTTCCCGGTTCCTCTTCGGGCGTTTCCGGTATCTCCTCATTTTTCACAAGGATTGTCGCAATGCCGTCCACCGTTTCCAGACTCACCATACCGTTTTCACTGCGCAGCGTAATGCTTCCGTCCTCCGCCACGTCAAACACAATATCGGCATTCAGCTTCAGATATCCGTCCGGCGCTGCAGTTTCCCGCATCACATAGGTTTTGCCGCCGCTGAGAACACCATGCAGCAGGGTCGTTCCGGGATGCTCCCGATCCGTTCCCTGTGCCGCCACCTCCAGTATCTGCGACGCATCCTCTTCGGGCCAGATTTCAAATACCGCGCCTCCAAGCTCACTGCCGTTTATATTCACCTTGCGTATGCCCAGATTATTGCGGTAATTGAGCAGAATATAATTTTCCGCATCCAATCCCATTTCAAAGGTTTTATCGCGATCCTCCCTGGAAATGGTAAATTCCACGCTGACCGTCTGTCCCTTTTCGTCCGTATTCGTAAAGCCGGGCGCGGCCTTTGTTTCGATCAGCCGGTAGGTTCCCCAATCCAGGTTTTCCACTACCAGCTTTCCGCTGCCTTCCAGGTTCCCGGTCACAGTCGCCTCATTCAGCTCGGCCACCGTCTCATACCGTTTTCCGGTGATCAGGCTGCCAAGCCATTCTCCAAAGCTTCCCGCCTCCGTCTTCTTCATCAGCGTAAAGGTCACGCCGTCCAAAACATGATCAGGGTTCTCCCCATCCTTTTTCAGGATCGTCACACTGCCCGGAAGCCTCCGGTTCGTAATTCCCTTTTCGTTCCAGGAGCCCTGCAGCTTCGTCACATGGGGATCATCCGCCGCAATCCGGATCGTCTTTCCCTGATCCTCATTGCCGACGGTAAATACAGCCGCAAAGGCGCTGTCTGCATCCGTCTCATAGCCGGACGCCTTTACCTCCCGAATCGTATAGGTTCCCTTCTTTAGCTTTTGCAGCGTTATTTTTCCGTTCCGGTCCGCAGCGGGCAGTTCCATCCTTACGCCTTCAGCGTCTGCGGGCGCTCCCTCGGGCACATAGAACAGTTCAAACTCTGCGCCCTCGATTCCGCTGCCATCCGTTTCGTCCAGCTTGATCAGGCTCATCTGCGCCGCAAATACCTCATTTTCAATCCTGACTTTTGTCAGCTTTGGCTGCGCCGTATTGCCTTCCTCTGTCCTCTCCGGTATGGTAAAGCGTCCCAGTTTCACATCCGCGCCGGGAACCACATTGTACGCTGTTCCGGCTTTCTCCACGAAATAATAGGTTCCGCTTTCCAGTCCTTCCGACAGCGTTTCTCTGCCGCCATGGTCAGCCGCTTCCTTATCCAGCCGCACGATGCCGCTTTCCTCAGAAGTCCAGCTTCCCTTCTCGTCCGTCACAATGCCTTCTGCAATCTTCTGATCCGCTTCGCCCTTTTGTCCTTCTCTCCACAGTTCAAAAACGATTCCCTCCATAACCGTATCATTTCCGTCACGGAGCGTCTTTGTCAGGCTGACCGCTCCGCGGATCCTTTCATCCGTTACCGTCAGCGTCAGGCAGTCTTCGCTCAATATACCTGTGCTTGCTTCGGCAAGGGTAAGCGTTCCGTCTTCCTCCAGCGTAAATGCAATCTCTGCCGCAGTCAGATAACCGGAAGGAGTTTTGGTTTCCTTCAGAACATAATCGCCTGCCGCAAGCGCTTCCAGCTTTCCTGCATTTTCACCTGTCACCGTCTGTCCGTTCACCTTCGTGGTGACAATTCCTTCGGCATCTCTCGTCCAGGTCGCCGCTATGCGGTTCGTTCCGGCATCGAACACCGTCAGCTCCACATCATTTACCGGCTCTTTAGTCTCTTTGCTGATCTTTTCCAGTAAAAAGACCGTCTTCGTATTCTTCACTTCTATCTGTGCCGCCGCAGAATCCAGCGTAACCTCCTCCGGCAGGCTTCCTTCCGGTTCAATCGTCCCGTCTTCCTTGACTTTAAAGGAAATGACGATTTTTCCTTCCGGCAGCTCATAGCCTGCGGGCGCTTTCATCTCCGTCAGCGTATAAGTGTTTCCTGCTACCAGTCCAAAGGGAAGCAGCACCGTGCCATCCTTTTGCGTGACAAGAGGTTCCCTGACAGATTCTTCCGTTTCTCCTGCAAAAATTCCGCTCAGAGCAAATTCCGCACCTGCCAGTCCCTCGCGCTCTGCATTCACCTTGGAAAGCTTCACTTCGATCGGTGTATTTTCCACCGTCAGCACAGATACAGTAGCTTCTCTTTCCAGCTCTTCCCAGTCGGGCGCAGCTTCAGGATTCGTCCGGGAGCAGTATATCCTGCCTTCCGCTCCGCAATACAGATACAGATCCGCCGCCTTCTCATATCCCTGAGGCACGGCCGTCTCCTTCAGCACATACCAGATTTCCGGTTCGCTGCTCTGCGCAGAGGTCAGTACCCCTTCCAGCACAACTCCGCCCTCTGTGATTTTGCCTTCCCATACAGCGCTTGTCAGATCGCTATTCTGATATAGCGCAAAACCTGCTCCCGGCAGGAACTTCCCTTCCTGATCCTCTTTTCTGATTTTCAGTCCGGATTTTTCATTGCGCACAACCAGTACATTGCTGCCTTCGGCTTCGTCATTTACGGACAGCTGTCCCTGCTCATTCATGGAAAAGCTGATTTTCGCCGATGCCACATAGCCTGTGGGCGCATTCACCTCTTCCAGCGTGTAACCGCCCGCAGGAAGACCCACCAGAGTGATCTCACCATCCGGCAGCGCAAATACCGTCACGGCGCCCTCTGCATCCTGTGATACGACGGTTCCGGTCAGAGTGCCGTCTATTTCTTCCAGCGTCATACGAACAGGGTTTTCCTGCTCATCTACAATCCGGAAGGACGCCCCTTTAAGCAGAGCCCCGTCCATATCCGTCTTTCGGATCACAAAGCTGTTTTTCACATTGACAATCGTGTTATTCTCAGTCACCTCCAGATGCACGCCCGATTCCGCATTCTGCGCATTCACGGTAAATTCATAAACCGTATCCGACAATTCATATCCGGGCTGCGCTTTGGTCTCCTGCAGCTGATACTCGCCCCAGGGCAGACCGCTGATCGTCAGATTGCCGTTTTCAAGCTCTGCACCTTCGATTTCCTCTACTGTCTCAAAATTCTCTCCGCTGTATCGGTTTCCGGTAACAAAATTCTGTATCTTCTCCCAAAGGCTTTCGCCGTCCTCATTCGTCACCTTTCTTCTCAGTTCGAACGTAACGCCGTTTAGATTATTCTTTGCCTGATCCTGCTTCCTGATGGTCAAAAATCCCGGAATCTCATGATTCTGCACGCCGTCCGCTGTCAGCAGGCTGCATCCTGACAGGATCGTGACCTTTCCGCTGTCTACATTTTCCGGTGTAATCGTAATCGGATGTCCGTGATCCCCGTTCACAATGGTAAAGGTACAGCTGAATGCTTCATCGTTTTCATCCGTCATCTTGTAGCCCGTTGATTTTTCAGACTCAGTCAGCTTCCATGTGCCCTTAGGCAATCCGCTGATATTCAGAGTTCCGTCTGCCTCAGTGCTGTAGATACCGTCCGCAGCGTTTGCCGACATACCGCCATAAGCTTTCCACGTTCCGCTTTCAGCAGTGCCGTCAATCAGCCTTTCCAGCTTGAACTTCGTGCCACCGATTCCCGTCTTGTCTGCAGCATCCTCGTCATACTTCTTCAGGGTGACTGCTCCGTTCATCGGCACATTGGTTACGATACTGCTATCATTCTCGCCTACCGGCTTCGGGTTATCTGCGGAACAAGCGCGATAATCCTCTTCCGTGATGCTGAAATCGATCCTCTTCCCCGTATCGGTATAGACATCGTCAGGGCTCTTTACACAGCCGTCATTTCCTGTGCATTCCACCTCTCTCAGCTGATAGGTTCCCTCTTCCAGTACAATATTATTACCCTGTGAATCCCTCAGCCAGCCTTCGGCATTTGTCCGGAAAACATTCTGTCCGTCCAAAGCAATCTTCGTAAAGTTATCCCCAGACTGTTTATAAATCTCGAAATGGGCATTCTCGACCGCCGTCGTTTCCGATGTGCTCAAAACCTTCTGCACCGCGATGGGAACGAGAATCTTTTCATCCTTCATGGTAATCGTATAAACATTACCTTCGCTGCTCAGAACAGATCCGTCTGTAATTTCCTTTCCGTTCGCATCTGTCAGCACCAGAATATTGTCTTCTTTCAGCTTAAAATAGATCGGCTCTGCCGTCGCATATCCGCCTGGACGCCCGGTCTCCTCGAGCACATAGTTGCCCACCGTGAAGCTTTCCAGCATATAAGCGGTATTTTGCGTTGTCCATGTCGCCACAGGAGACTCTGTCCTGGCCCCGGTTGCAGGATTATAGCTGTAAATAGCCAGTTCCGCACCGCTCAGCGGCACAGAGGTATCCGAAGCTGTCTTTTTCACATAAAACTTCGTCTTTTTGTTTTCAATCGGGAGGATATACGTTGTCCCTGATTCGTTTGTTTGTTCCCCATACACGGGATAATATCCGTTTACCGCATGTTCCACAACAGTGTAGGTATAGTTACCAATCTCAACTCCGTCACTGTTGTACTGGGTCATCGGCAGTCCGGGCCAGGTGTGCGTCCAGTTGTTATCAGAGTTCAACTCTGCATCGGCAATTTTCTCTGTTCCATTCTGCCACAGTTCTACCCTAATCGGCTCCCGGGTCACACCTGTTTCCCAGGTCTTTTCCGCCCTAACGTCCACAACGGGAGTCAGCTTGTTGGTAATGGTGGTGCTATACACTTCCTGCGTATTTCCCGCTGTTTCCGATGCCGCATTCGATGTGTCATTCACCTCAACTGTTTCATCAGTGACCTCATAACGATTTCCGTCTGCAGTGATGAGATACTTGCCATCCTTCAGGGCAGTTCCACCCGTTGTTTCCACAATCCGGTATTCATATTCTGCTCCGTGAGCATCCTTTACCGGCAGTCCGGTAATCTCAACTTCCTTATTCCAATTTAAAGATGAAATCTCGTACGTTGCTCCCGGAATATCCTCATAGGACGCGCCCTCATTTGTGCTCTTTCTCTGCAGTTTGAAGAAGGCCTTCTCCGGTCTCGTTCCGTATGCGTTGTTGCTGTCATCCCACACCTTACGGAATTTCAGCGTCATCGTTTTCTGCGGTTCAAACGTATTGGTAATGGTCGTTTGCGTTCCGTTTTCAGCAGCGGTTACATCGAAATAGATGGTACTGTCTCCATTCGTTGTGGCCGTTACAGTTCCTTGGTCACCATTCCACTCCACATCCCAGCTTTGAACCTCATCCTCATAAAGCAAAATCTGTTTTTCGCGAATCCGGTACTCGTATTCGTGCCATTCTTTTTCTCCGCTGCCGTCGTTGCTCTCTACAAGCGTTCCCTCCGGAAGGCCTGTATATGTACAGCTGGTCACATCGCCTTGCAGCTCCTTGTCCTTGATATTCGGATTCTGCAGATTCTCGCCAAATACCTCTGTTGCAGGCTTCCATTCCCCGGTGCCCAGATCTTTGACCTGCAGCTCCACCACATAACCGTAAAGCTTCTGCACATTTTTATCGAGATTTTCCCATTTCTTGGTCATGGAAGCGCTCACTTTATTCAGCCGGTTTGTAAGCTCCGGCATCGTGAGCACTTCTTTTCCGTCCACAGAAGCTGCGCTTTTTGATACTGTTACTTCTTTGTTTCCGTTATACCCTGTTACGGAAGCTTCTTTCACCGTATAGATCCACGGCATTCCGTTGGGCGCATATTTTTCGAGTCCGGAGACGGTATAGCTCTGGGGGCATCCCTGAGCGTCGTTCTGCCACACAAATTCTGCATTGACAACCTGCTGCTCCGCAATAGCATTGCTCTGTCCTGACTGACTTGATGCTTTGCGCCAGAGCGTCAAGGTAATATTGTCCGGTCTGGTAGAAAACCGGTTCTCATAGTCATCCCAGATCTTCTGTCCTTTCAGGTCAATCTTACTCTCGTCCGGAACATACCTGTTCTTAAATGTGACCGTACACTGTACCTGATTGCGCACGTCCTCGTTTTCATCAAAACTGTCGATAACAATACTATCTTCTATTTTCTCCGCACTGACACCGCTCGCATTGGATGTGACTTCCCAGTTCACTTCTGTAGCATAGCCATTGATCTCTACTTCCGTCACACGGTAGCGGTATTTGCTCAGATTCGGCGCATAAATCAGCAAATTATCAAAGGTAACAGATTTCTTATCCGGAAAATCATTACTGTTTAACGTTTTTCTGGAAATTTCCTCCCATTCGCTGTATTTCGCTTCTGATCCTGCAGCACCATAATTCGTTTGCCAGGAGCGTTCCAACACGAAGGTCACCGCAGGATATTTTTCATTTTCCTGTCTGTCCTTCCATTCCTTTTCTACAGAAAGTTTTGCTTTCACACCCGTATCATAAATATTCGTGATCGTAAACGAATTCGTTTCAGGATTCTGGTATGCCGGCAGATATCCCGTCGGGAATTCCTCTACCACATAATAATCATAGAGCCGCCCGATCTCATCGTATTTCGGAAGTTCATTCCCGTTCTCATCCTTTTCGATCGTAAAAGTATATTCTTTTCCGCTTCCTTCAAACGCTCCCTCATCCTGGAAGTTAAGCGTCTTAATCAGCTCATCTGCATTTTCCGCGCCCTGCCGGCCCGTTCCATCCTGACTGCTCCCGCCTGTCTGGTTCTTTAACCTCCTGTAAAGCTTCACAGTAATGGCAGGAAGCTCTGTCTTTTCCACGCCTGCAGGCACATTCTGCCATATTTTCCTTCCCTTGACCGTCACATGATTCTCCAGCCTGTTCACCAGATAGCCGTCTTCCGGAATCAGCTGTTCCCCGTTTTGCCCGGTCAATTTTGTTTCGTTACCGCTGGCAATGTCCTTAACGCTTGCGTAATACTCCGCTGCCTTATAATCAAAATCCGCTGCATCTCCCACGGACATATTTTCATGGGCAAAGTACTCGATCTCCTCACCGTTTTCATCGTACTTATCCAGTCCGCTGAAGGTACATATCCACATATATTCATCCGCGTTTAAATTGTCTACTGTATACCTATCATCAGTTTCCCACTTATGAACCTTATAATCCGTCACCAGAACCGGTGTCTCTTCACTGCTTGTTTTACGGTACAGACTCAGATAGATATCAGGGCGGTTTCCGTTTTTATAGCTGTAGGTATCTATCCATACCTTGTGGAAAACGACGTCCCTCGTCTCCCTGCGGGCATTGGTAAGGCTCAGCTCCATTTTGTCATTATGATCATGGTCGTCCGTATGGATATAG
>Ga0129308_1003319_pt1 | contig 11787 bp, 11 predicted proteins | sample L827metagenome_FD_94440 | JGI IMG/M metagenome (GOLD analysis project Ga0129308, IMG submission 94440) | Ring-tailed lemur group fecal microbial communities from Wisconsin, USA - L827 metagenome | ecosystem: Host-associated > Mammals > Digestive system > Large intestine > Fecal | place: USA... | reverse complement strand
TTTGCCCTATTCGACTCGACATTTTTCTGGCGGGTCTTCTTTGGCGTTCTCTGTTTTCAACAGATGCATATCTTTTTCACAACATTTTTCCTCCTACGCATAGAAATAGGATCTGTAGCAGAACTTTCTATTTTGCTACAGCTCCTTCCTTTCTTGAGGCGTATAATATTTACGGAACGGATGTTTACAAATTGCATAGCTTTTGGAACAGGAGGGGCTTATATGAACAATACAATGGAATACAAAGGTTATGTTGGAACCGTTGAGTTTTCAGAAGAAGACAGTCTGTTCTATGGAAAAGTTATGGGTATCCGGGCGCTGATTTCTTATGATGGAACGACCGCAAAAGAGCTTGTTGAGGACTTTCACGGAGCGATTGATGATTATCTCGCTCTCTGTGAGGCGGAAAATAAAGAACCGGAGAAGGCCTATAAGGGCAGCTTCAATGTGCGCATTTCCCCGGAACTCCATAAACAGGCGGTCATCTGTGCCGCATCCCACCAGATGACACTGAACAGCTTTGTAGAGGGAGCAATGCGGCAGGCTCTTGCATCTGCAAACTAAATACGGTTATCAAAAAGAATGCGTCTCATCATGAGACGCATTCTTTCTATAACAGGAGGTGAAGTCAATTACAGATAACTGGGTCGTAAAAAATCTTGAGAATGCCATCGGCACATGGAACGAAAAGCTGGCAGAGCTGCGGCAGCTGGTAACACAGACCCCGGAGACCTTCAAGGGAGGGCAGATTTGGAACGTCATCGTCAATATCCATTCGGCACTGGTAGGCATCGGTTATGGCCTGCTGGTGCTTTTCTTTGCCATTGGCATTTTCCAGTCCGCCGCCTCCTTCCGGGAGCTGCAAAGGCCGGAGTTTGCCCTGCGGCATTTTATCCGCTTCGCGGCAGCCAAGGTGGCCGTTGGCTATGGCATGGAGATCATGACGGCGATCTTCGCCATCTGCGGCAGTGTGGTGTCCGCTGCCATGGGCGGTATCGGCGGGGCGGTCTCGGAGACGGCAGCGCTGCCCGCCGAGATCATCGCCGCCGTGGAGGAGGTGAGCATCATACAGAGTATCCCGCTGTGGCTGGTCTCCTTCCTCGGCAGCCTGTTTATAACCATTATGTCCTTTATCCTGATCCTTACCGTGTATGGCCGCTTTTTCAAGCTCTATTTATATTCTGCCCTCTCACCGCTCCCTCTGGCGGCCTTTGCCGGTGAGGGAACCAGCGCCATGGGCAAAGCCTTTATCAAGGCCTATATAGGCGTGTGCCTGGAGGGGGCGGTGATCGTTCTGGCCTGCCTCATTTATTCGGCCTTTCTGTCCAGCTCTGCCCCGGCGGTGGATGAGAGCTTACCGGCTGTGACCATGGTGTGGGAATACATCGGCCAGCTCATTTTCAATATGCTCATTCTGACCGGGCTTGTGAAGGGTTCGGATAGGATCGTAAGGGAGATGTTCAGCCTATGAAGAAATACGGCGTGATCTATGCTGACCCACCCTGGCGGTACCGGAACAAACCCAATGGGCGCAGCCCGGAGAGCCACTATCCCACCATGAAAACGGAGGACATTTGCGCCCTCCCGGTTCAGATGCTGGCGGCGGAGGACTGCGCCCTGTTTCTCTGGGTCACCATGCCCCAGCTCTTTGAGGCCCAGAAGGTGCTTACTGGCTGGGGCTTTCGGTATAAGACCGTAGCTTTTGTGTGGGTGAAGCAGAACCGCAAAGGCAGCGGCATCTTTTGGGGCATGGGCTACTGGACACGGGCCAATGCGGAGCTTTGCCTGCTGGCCACCAAGGGCCATCCCGAGCGGCAGGCCAGGAACATCCATCGGGTCATCATCTCTCCTGTGGAGGAGCACAGCAAGAAGCCGGAGGAGGCACGGCGGCGCATCGAAGCCCTGCTGGGGGATGTTCCCCGGCTGGAACTCTTTGCCCGCCGCACCTCCCCCGGCTGGGACGTCTGGGGAAATGAAGTGGAAAGCGATGTGGTGTTGGAAGGAAAGTAAACAGGCAGGAGAAAACCTATGAAGGTACTCCCGCCTGCTTATATTATCTATTGCCCGCCTTGCTCGTTGCTATCGCCAAGAAGTGTACGCAGATAATTCCGCTTTCCATAGAGGATTCGATCAATAAACACATCCGCGCCAAGAACCCGGTAGAAAACCATATAGTTTCCAACGGTTAAATAGCGGTACTCGTTTTGTATATCGGTTATGGAGGAGAGCGGCGCCCCGGCTTGGGCAAAGCTTCTCAAAATGCGAAGCTCTTTTGTTATGCGGGCAATCGTGTTTGCTGCGGCACTTGGATTTTCAAGCTCGATGGAAATGTATTCCCGGATTTCTTCAAGATCCGTCCTTGCGTCAAGGGATAAAAGCAGTCTATTCATTTTCTATCCCCAGATAGTTTTCCACATCCTCCAAACTCAGCCAGCCTTTTTCCTCGCCGGATCTGCGGCCCTTTTCCAGCTCACTCATCAATTTCAGCGTTGCCTGGGTTTTCTCATAGTCACGCAGGTCGAGAATGGCATATCTGCCGCGCCCGTTTTTGGTGAGGAAAACAGGAGAGCCAACAGCGACATCATGCAGAACCTCAGAATAGTTTCTCAAATCGGAAATCGGTTTAATATTGGGCATGAGCTGCGCCCCCTTTCTGCGATTAGTATAGCAAAATTCTTCGTAAAATACAACATCAAATTTTACAGCAAAGCGTTAAGGAAGGTGACATTTATCGAAATAAAAATCCCAAAGGAGATCCGGCAGTATAAAGAGAGCATCTTTTTCGGCCTGTCAGCCCGGCAGTTCTTTTGTTCTCTGGCCGCACTGTTTATCGCCGCAGGCATCTATCCGGGGCTTGGCCGTGTCCTGGGCCGGGAGACGGCAAGCTGGCTCTGTATCGTCCTGGCGTCGCCCTTCGCGGCGGCTGGCTTTTTCAGCTACAACGGCCTGTGCTTTGAGCAGTTTTTGTGGGCAGTCCTCAAGTCGGAGCTGCTCTTTGCCGGGGCACGGAAGTATATCTCTGAAAACCCATATTATGAAGCCTATGAAAAGGGGTGTGACGGCCATGATTAAATCCCTCGCCGCGGCAAACCAGAGCGAACGGGACAAGCTGAAAATTCCCCGCAGCGTCCAGCAGTCCATCCCCATCAAGCGCATTTATACTGATGGCATCTGGCAGGTGGGCAGAAAGCACAGCTTTTCCTGGAAGCTGCGGGATGTGAATTATATCGCGGCCTCACAGGAGGCCCAGCGCAGCATTTTCCTTTCATACTGCGGCGCACTGAACAGTCTGCCCACGGATGCCACCGCCAAGATCACCATCGTCAACCACCGCTTGAATCCCGCAGAGTTTGAGCGGCGCATTCTGCTGCCCTACAAGGGGGACTGGCTGGATCACTACCGGGAGGAAGCCAACCGCATCATGCGTGACCGCTCCGGTCAGAGCAACAACCTGGTGCAGGAGCGGTATATCACCCTATCCATCGCTCAGCGGAAAATCGAGGAAAGCCGCCGGTACTTCCGCCGGGTGGAGGGCAACCTGGCCAAAAGCCTTGCCCGGCTGGACTCCGGCATCCAGCCCGCCGGAAACTATGAGCGGCTTCGGATTCTCCATGACTTTTTCCGCCCCGGGCAGGAGCAGTATTTCCGCTATGACGATGCCCGGGCCATGCGGACAGGCATGGATTTCCGGGAGCTGATCTGCCCGGACAGCATCGCTTTCAGGAAAAACCATTTTGAGATAGGCGACCAATTTGGCCGGGTGCTCTTTCTCCGAAACTACGCCTCCTTTGTGGCCGATGACCTGATCTCCGACCTGACCGAGTTTTCCCGCAACCTGATTCTCTCCATTGACCTGATCCCGGTTCCCACCGATGAAGCAGTGAAGGAGGTGGAGAGCATCCTTCTTGGTGTGGAGACAGACATCACCCGCTGGCAGCAGCGGCAGAACGCCAAGAACAACTTTACCGCCGAGATTCCCCGCAGTATCGAACAGAAGCGGAACAATTCCCGCGAGTATATGGACGATCTGACCATGCGCGACCAGCGCATGATTTTTTCTATCATAACCGTTGTCCATACCGCCGACAGCCTGGAACAACTGGACGCGGATACCGAGAGCCTGATTGCCATTGGCAAGGAGCATCTGTGTGACATTTCCTCTGCCCGCTATCAGCAGGAGGACGCCTTGAACACCGCTCTGCCCTATGGCCTGCGCCGCATTAAGGCTCTGCACACTCTTACCACCGAGAGCTGTGCTGTGGCCATCCCCTTCCGGGCGCAGGAGCTGCAAGACCCCGGCGGCATTTCCTATGGCATCAATGTGATCTCCAAAAATCCCATCCTCTGTGACCGCAAGCGGCTGGTGTCTCCTCACGCCTTTTACCTGGGTGTTTCCGGCTCCGGCAAATCTATGGGCATGAAAAGCACCATCCAGAATGTGGCCCTCGGCACGGAGGACGACATCATCATCGTGGATGCCGAACGGGAATACGGGGCGTTGACCCGCGCCTTCGGCGGCCAAGTCATAGAGATTTCACCCCACAGTATCAACCATCTCAATCCCCTGGAGATCGCACCAGGCTATGAGGACGAAAACCCCATCGCCTTGAAGTCGGAACTGATCACCAGCCTTTTGGAGCAGCAGATGGGCGGCGCAATAAAAGGCAGCTATAAATCCATCATTGACCACTGCACGGCCAGCGTGTTCAAGCCCTATCTCAGCGGCAGGGCCTCCGCCCCACTGCTGACCGACTGGCGGAAGGAGGTGCTGAAGCAGCCGGAGCCGGAGGCGCGGGAGATCGCCCTTGCGGCGGAGCTGATCACCGAGGGCAGCCTGAATGTGTTTGCCCACCATTCGGACGTGGATATGAGCAGCCGCATTGTCTGTCTTGACCTGTACGAAATGGGGGAGCAGCTGCGGCCCACGGCGCTGGTGGTGACGCTGGAGGCCATTAACAACCGGGTCATGGAGAACCGGAAGAAGGGCAAGTTTACCTGGGTGTTCCTGGATGAGGTCTATCTTTATTTCAAGTACCACTATTCTGCCGAGGTGCTGTATAAGGCGTGGAAGCGGTTCCGGAAATACGGCGGCATCCTGACCGCCGCCACCCAGAACGTGCAGGAGTGTCTGGACTCGGAGACGGCGCGACTGATGTTTGCAAACTCTGAGTTTTTGATGCTGTTCAATCAGGCGGCCACCGACCGGCAGGAGCTGAGCAAGCTGCTGCACATCTCTGACACCCAGATGAACTATGTGACCGATGTGGAGCCGGGCCATGGCCTGCTCCGGGTGGCGGGGGCGGTCATTCCCTTTGACTGCACCATGCCCCGCGACTCGGAGCTGTATAGGCTCATGGACACCCGCCCCGGCCACGTTTGATGCGTCTCACCGTGAGACGCATTTTTTGAGAGCAGTATGGAAAAGAAACGGAATATCAAAGAAAAAGCCCGGCTTGCCTTTATCCGGGAGAAAGCCAGTCAGGCGAAAGAGAAGTCCCGGCACAAATATTCTGTGCCGGGGCCTTTTACGGCCATCGACGGAGCAAGGGCCCTTGAGCACTATGACCCCGAGCCGGAAGAAAACAGCTGCGCCGCAGACAGTCTCGAGTATAAGACAATCTCCACATTGAGCAGGGCAGAAATAGCTGTCCGCTATGCCAGACACCAGCAGCAAAGAAATGTGTCTCACCGTGAGACACATTTTGAGCCGGAACCAGAGGCCGCCCCGGAAGCCGGGACACTGCAATCCCCGGAGAAAGGGGACAGGCCCTATCGTAAGACAAGAGAAACCACCCCGGCAAGGCGTTTCTCCCGGCAGCAAAGCTCCGAGCACAGCCAACCTACGCACAAGCAAGCTCCCAGTCCGAAAGCGCAAACCTACCGGGAGCAGGGGCGGCGGCTGGCCCAAAGCGCCGCAATCAAGGAAACCGTGCAGAAGCAGGGCCGCCGGGACATGAGGCTCCGAAAGCTGAAAGCCGCTGTTGAGAGAGCGGCCAGAGCCTCCACCCGGTCTGCCCTTGCCGCTGGCGGCGGCCTGTTTCTTCTGATCCTCCCGCTGCTCCTGCTGTTTGGGGCAGTGGGTGCTTTGTTCGGCGGCAGCGTGGAACTGGAAAAGGCCCCGGTCAGCGAAGAGGTGAAAGCCTACGCCGGGCTGATCCAGCTCTACGCCGCTGAACACGGCATCCCGGAATACACGGAGCTGATCATGGCCGTGATGATGCAGGAAAGCGGCGGCCAGGGCAGCGACCCCATGCAGGCCTCCGAGTGTGCCTTCAATACCAAATACCCAAATACTCCGGGAAGCATAAGCGACCCGGAGTATTCCATTGCTGTGGGGATTCAGAATTTGGCGGCCTGCCTGTCCCAGGCCGGGGCGGATGGCCCGGAGGATATGGGCCGGGTCTCCCTGGCCCTCCAGGGCTACAACTTCGGCAGCGGCTACATCTCCTGGGCCCTTGCCAACTACGGCTGCTACTCAGAGCTGAACGCCCTGGAGTTCTCTGCCATGATGGCCCAACGCCTGGGCTGGCCCAGCTACGGCGATCCCTACTATGTCCAGCATGTGATGCGGTACTATTCCAGCCCCAGTAACCAGAGCACGGAAACATTCAGTACCTTCGCCAAAGTTAAAAGCTCATAATCTGCCACAAACCGTTTGCCGCTTTCAAGCTTGCTGATGGAATCCCGCTCAATGTTGATGCCCTCAATTTGGAGCCTGGCAGCTAAATCAAACTGCGTCATACAATTGTGCCTGCGGGCTTCAAGGACTCTTTGACCACAAATATTTCTGCTTCCGTTATAATCAAATATCTTCAAAGGCAACGCTCCAATTGTGCTAATGATTCGCATTGCCCGGCACAATAAAAAATTTCATATCCACTGAGGGAAATAAGTCACACTAACGATTTGACATAAGGAGAAATATGTTTTATGTTAAAGAAAAGATTACATCCGGGGAGGCAGAAGCTAATGAAAATCGCTATATGCGACGATTCTTATGAGTTCGCCTGCCAGCTTAAGGAAAAGCTGGAATCTATCTGCGCAAAACTGGACTGGCAGATGGAAGCCACGGTGTTTTCCTCGCCAACCGCTTTGTTAAGCGCAGATCTGTCGGCTATTCAGGTTCTTTTTCTGGATATTGACATGCCCGGGCTTAACGGGATAGAGGTTGCAAGCCGTATACGGAAACATCAAAAAGACTTGATCCTGGTGTTTGTTACGGCCTTTATTGAATATGCCCCTGAGGGCTACCATGTGGAGGCCTACAGGTATCTGCTAAAACAAAAAATAGATGCAGAATTGCTATCTACAATGGAGAGCATTTATGAGAAGCTCAGCGCATCAACGGAAACAATTCTAATTGACCAGAAGTCAGAGACAGTAGCCATCCCCATAAAAAACATCTTATATCTTGAAGGAACTCCTTACCGGAAGGTACTGTTTTACTTGGACAACAGCAGTGTGCCGGTTGAGGTGCCAGGTAAGCTGGCGGACTATGAACAACGTTTGGAGAGAAAAGGTTTTTTGCGTCTTCAAAGAAGCTTTATCGCAAATATGGCGCAGATCAGTAAAATCAGCAGCTATCAGGTAATATTGAGAAACGGCACGGTTCTTAAGGCTTCGGAAAGTTACTATAAACAGGTGCAGGCATCGTTCTTACAGTGGAAAGGACAGCATCTATGAGCGCTATGATGGCAAACCTTTTTAACACCATGCTGATCTTCCTGGAGAGCATGATGTTGTTTATTCTTGCAAGCGGCTTTTTTCGCCGGAGTAAATCTCTGGCATTTACAGTAATTTCTTTTTGCATAGTATCAACGATTGACTGTGCAATAATTTATCTGTTCGGCTCCAGTCTCCTTCCCAAATATATTTTGTTGTCCCTTTCCTTGGCATTGTGGGTATTTATCGTCTATAGGGCTTCTCTAGTAAGATGTATGTTTCCTGTCGTATTTCTAATGGCGTATCTTACGCTTATGGACAATTTTGTGATTACCCTTGTCAGTGCTACAATGGGAAAGTCTTCGCAGGAACTTTTAGGAACACCCGAGTCCTATTACATGATTTGCTTTTTGACAAAAACAGTCGAACTGCTTGGAATTGTAATGATTCGTACATGGGTGCGGCGGCGCTTTGCCAACGCATATTTAAGTCTCCTGGATTGGATTAAGGTTTTGTTTTTCCCTTTGTCCATTCTGCTGGTATCGGTGTATTTACTAAGGATATACTACCTTGCTCCCGAAATTTCCCACGAGCTTGTAGTCTGCAATGCAATATTGCTTGGGCTTGATGTGGTGTCTATATTTGTCCTCAGCTATCTTGAGCGGCAGCAGGCAGCCATAAAGGACAACATTATTCTCCGGCAAAATATGAAAACGCAGCTTGATAATGTGGAAGCGTGGCAAAAGGCATATGATGGGCAGCGCAAACAGACCCACGATTTTCAAAATCAGCTCTTGGTGCTCCACGGCCTCGTGGAACAGCAGGAACAAAAAGAAAAAATCCTCCGCTATATTGAAAGTCTTCAACCCATGGAGCCACTGGGGACAATGCTGGTGAGGACGCATAGAACAGCGGTGGATATTATATTGAACCAGAAATTTTATATCTCTGAGAATAGGGGCATCCGCTTTACTACGCAATTAGATGATTTAACAAGTTTCCCGCTACCGGATGACGCATTGATAAGTGTGCTCTCTAATCTGGTGGACAATGCAATCGAAGCCGCAGGAAAAGTTGAAGATAAGAAAAGCAGATTTATCTCCCTGAAAATGAAAGTAGAGCCTGACGCAGCCTTTTTGCATATTGAAAATTCCACGGCGCAACCGGTGCATATCGTTAACAACAGAGTACAGACTACAAAGAAAAACCCCATAGAGCATGGATATGGATTGCAAAACGTGACTTCAATATTGGAAAGGGCCAGATCCATTTATTACCTTAACTACGATAAAGACATGAAAATTTTCTCATTCTCGGCGCAGATACCGATAGAACAAGGCGGGGCTTAAATGCCTCGCCTTTGTTATGCCCTTTTTACCGCAGGATTTCCCCTTTTCACTGCACTTTCCACACAAGCCACGATCCTTCTGTTAAAATAAGCCCAGGTGATGAGAATGCTTCGGCAGGGTGCAGAGAAATTATGGGTAAGTGCAAGTTATATTTCTGTCCAGTAATCTGCCATAAGTTGCACAATAGTGCATAGATAAGCTTTAAATTGAATAATATACGGGCAGTAATCTGCCCGTATATTATAAATGATAGGAGAAGGACTCTGTGAGATTGAGAAAAATAATTGCAATAATATTAACTATATGTACCTCTACGTCTGTATTGGTTGCATGTAACAGCAGTACCGTTGAGAAAAAGCTGGAGACAGAAGAATCTTCTACTTACGGTTTGACTATTTCGCAGCACTCCTTTCCCGATGGAGTAAACGTGGCAACCACGCAATTTGGCGATAAAAACAGTATATACATAGGTGGATTTAACTCCGCAGGAGAACCAGTGTTGGGGAGACTGGAGAGCAACAAATTCAAAGCACTAGAACTTCCCAGTGATGTTGAATATGTATATTCTTGTTGCTGCTCAGATGATGGGTTAGCAGTAATAGCTGGGGACTGTCCTAAGATCTGGACAGACCACAATGGGATTGTGCATAGAAACGACAATGATGTAGAACAACTTTATTTACTGACGTATAAAAGTAATGGTCAACAAATATCATGCAATTCCTTGGATAATTTGCTTTATACCGGAGAAAATTTCTTTTCAATTCGTTATTTTGAAAACAATTATTATTTGCTCTCATCGCACAGATTTGTGCAGATAGACGAAACTGGTAAAGTAATTAATGAATTAAGCTACAATGGTAGTGAAATGATTTCGCAATGCGTTACCAAAAAAGGCATTGTATTGTGTTGGTTTTATTCAGATATAGATGGTGGTGATAATGTTGTAAGGATACAGTCTCTTAGTAAAGAGGAATTCAAGTTCGATACTATCTTTTCAAGTCAAGACATTTATATAAAAGGCCTTGGGTATTCAACCGATACCGATGAAATTGTCATTACAGCAGATGGTTGCTTGTATAGATTAAATAAAAACGGTGAATTAGAGCAGATTTTCAATTTCTCACACGCTGGTACAGCAGTATGGGAGTATACCGATATATTCTCTGTAAATGGAGACTATCTTATTAGTAAACAAAATCAGAAAGATATTGTTTACATTTCGTATGGAAAACTTGAGAAGGCACGGACTAAATTAACACTTTGGGCAACAATTGACACCCCAGCTGTTATCAATTTAGTTGAAAATTTTAACAGAAGTAATTCTGACTATGTAGTAGTTATAGAAGATATAAGTAATTTAGATGAATCCATAGTAAGAACTCGAATGATCTCAGGTGAAGGGCCGGATATATATGCAATGTTTGGTGACGGATACTTATCTGGCATCGAACAAAAGAACGTTTTTGAAAATTTACTGCCATTACTAGAGTCGGATGAACAATACAATTCTGATTCTGTTGTGCAGTCTATTCGTACAGCAGTAATGAATACCGGTGGACTATATATACTTCCAATAGATTTTATGATATGGTCTTTTTGCTACAACAAGGAATTCCTAAACGAAGAAATTGCCCTTGGGAAAGAACTTGAAACGATAGCAGAAAACCCAGATATACAGCTTTTCCCCTCATTTATGACGAAATCTGTAGCGTGGTATTGGATTAGTAATCTGTATTTAGGAACTCATCTAAATAATCAGAATAATACTTGCAATTTTATGACAGAGGATTTTATTTCATTGTTGAATTGTTGTGCTAAAATTAAAGACAATACGAACAATCTGGATACTCAGAGTTTAATTAATTTTATCCAACTTTCTAATTTGCGTGGATTGGAAAATCTCGGCAAAAAATATGGCAATTCTTATGAACTAAGGAACGGGATGGGTAGTGCTTTTTCTATTCAGCAATCCCTAGCTATTTCAAAAACGAGCCAACATAAAGAGGCTGCTTGGATGTTCATTAGGCAAGTACTATCGGCTAATTATAATATGACTTCAGATTTGTATCTGCCAGCTTCAAAGCTAGGATTAGAGTCAATGGTAAATAAAGGGCTTGATGGCAATCTTACGGATTTAATTACAGGGGAGTATGTTAGCATAACAGAGTACGATGCCAACCAATTATATGATTTAATAAACACAACTACTTGTTCCATTGATGCATTCCCACAAATAACACAAATAATGAAAGAAGAGGCCGAAAAAACGTTTTCAGGTGACAGAAGCGCAGAAGGAACGGCAAAAATAATACAATCCAGAGTAAACATATATCTATCTGAAAAAAATAGTTAGGATTAGTATGTCAAAAAGGCATTTGTTCAGTAGTCATTATTAAGCATGAACATGCTTACCCCTGCAATCTTCGAAATTGCAGGGGATTTTTATATGCAAATCTAAGCCGGTTTCGACATTTATCCATGAGAGAAGCACCATTCCTGCCGATGTTTAACAACGAGATAGCAAACAAATTCAGCCAATAACATGATATAATTTAAGCACATTGATGGAAAAGGAGAACTATCATGTGCTTTTGGGAAAGTGCCTATATGAGGTCAAGCCTTGCAGATATTTCATGTGCAGCAAAGGCCACTGCATTGCCGTTCTCCGCCGCCATCAACTCTTTCAGCAACACGTAACAAAGAAAGAGGGGGTAAGCATGTACTACATTTATGTGCCGGAAAGGATGCCGGAGCTTCCCATCACAGCTGACCG
>Ga0129308_1003317_pt1 | contig 11790 bp, 8 predicted proteins | sample L827metagenome_FD_94440 | JGI IMG/M metagenome (GOLD analysis project Ga0129308, IMG submission 94440) | Ring-tailed lemur group fecal microbial communities from Wisconsin, USA - L827 metagenome | ecosystem: Host-associated > Mammals > Digestive system > Large intestine > Fecal | place: USA... | reverse complement strand
TCGTGGGAGTGAATTTTTATAATGGAAATAGTGGAGCGATTATCACAGAGAAAGAGTTAACTAATTTTTTAGAAGAAAAAAATATTGAATATAAGACATTCCAGATGAATTGGATTTTTGTAGTAATGATAGCTATTATTCTTGTACTTTTTGTTCTTATCATTATGATTATAAAGTTAAAAAAGAAGAAGAAAAATCAGCCAAGACCATATATTGTGGGAGTACAGGGGGAGTTTGGAGGCTCGCAGTTTCCAATAAAGCCGGAAGAGACCATTTGGTTTGGCAGAAATTCGAGGGATTGTCAGATCATATTTCCTAAAAATAAAAAAATAAGCAGAAGACATTGTAGTGTTTCTTATGATTCACAGCAACGTTATTTTATTCTGACGGATTTAAATTCCAGCAATGGAACGTGGATTGGAGGAGAGAGGATTGATCCATCTCAGCCAGCAGTTTTACAAAATGGAGATGAATTCTATGTCGGAGATGCTAGCAATGTATTTAGAGTGGAGTTGATATAAAATGGCAGCAGCGGGAGTAAGCAAACGAGGCGGCAGATTAAAAAACGAAGACTATATAGGACAGGCACATCAGGGAGGAGTTTCTTGTTATGTTGTAGCGGATGGTCTAGGTGGGCATGGAAGTGGAGAAATCGCCTCCCAGACAGCGGTTAAGGCGGTATTAGATTGCTTTGTGAAAAGACCAGAAGTCTCAGAGCAGATGCTAAAAAGCTATTTAGACTATGCACAAAATGTTATTGTGCAGAGAAAGGAACAAGATGAGACTTGCAAAAATATGGCGACAACGATCGTTGTGCTTGTGACAGATGGAAAGAAAGCTGTGTGGGGACATCTCGGAGATTCAAGATTATATCGTTTACATAAAAAGCTACTTTATGAGATTACAGATGACCATTCAGTTGCCTTTGTTTCCTATAAGATTGGAGAGATTCCGTATTATAGTGAGATTCGCAATAGTCCGGATCAAAATAAGCTTTTAAAAATACTCGGAGAAAAAGAAAAATATGCGCCTCAGATTTCACAGGTAATTTCTATAGATAAGCATACAAAGTTTTTGCTCTGTACAGATGGCTTTTGGAAATATGTCACGGAGGAGGATGTAGAGTATACTGCTAAAAGGAGCAAAACAGAAAAAGAGTGGCTAGATAAGATGACGGAGATTGTTGAGCGAAATTTAACTCCAAAAAGTGATAATTATAGTGCGATTACAGTTTATTTTAAATAAGATATTTATGAGGAACGGGGTCTTGTCTCTCATATATAAAGAAAGGATGAAAAAAGGATGGAAATGAAACGCTGTGCAAAGGGACATTTTTTTGATGTGACAAAATATACAACTTGTCCATACTGTGTAAATAATGATGATGATAATGATAAGACGATGGCGGTGATGCCAGAGGAACTAGAAGAAATTGGAAGTACGGTGGCGCTTGAAGAAAATAATAATATCGCTTTTGGTCAAGATATGGGAACTTATCAGGTAGAAAAAGAGTTTGAAACTTTTGAAGATTCCAACGATGATAAGACAGTTCCTATGGATTTTCATGATTTTTCTGATGGAAAGGAAGATAGAGCAGAGGCGGATGTCACAACTAAGGCTTTTAGTTTCCCGGAGGAAGAGTGGAGCGATGCGACAATACCAGATGATCTCGAGGATATGTTTCAAGATGCTGGATATCAGCCAGAGCTAGAGGAGAAAGATCAAGGAAAGACAATGAGTATTTTTAGCATGACGAAGGTTGTCGGCTGGCTTGTATGTGTCAAAGGCTCAGAAAAAGGAAAGGATTTTGTACTTGGAAGCGGCAGAAATTTTATAGGGCGCTCTCCGAGTATGGATGTATCTTTAATAGGCGATCTTAGCATTTCTAGAGAAAAACACGCCGTAATTACATATAACCCGAGAGGAAATAATTTTTCTATTTCTTATGGAACGGGTCATGGAATTGTATATTTAAACGGTGAGGAAGTATTAGCCTCGATGAAATTAAATCCGTATGATCAGATTGAGCTTGGAGAGACAATTCTTATTTTTATTCCGTTTTGTGGGGAGAACTTTAAGTGGGAGGAATCTAAATGATAAAAAAGAGACTATATGCTCTTTTTGCCTTAATTTTATGTGTCTTTATGAGTTTTCCTGTTATGGCAGATACTCTGCATAGTGTATCTATCAGACAAGTATATTTGTTTAAAGATATACTGAGAGTATACGCAGATATAGAGGATATAAAGGGAAACTCCATTGAATCGATAAAAAAGACCGATACTGCTGGATATCTCAACCAAAAAAAATTGACGACGAACAGTGTGAAGAAATTTTATGAGACGGGAGAGGGAGTAGCCGATATCTTTTTGGTGGATATTTCCAAATCTCTAAATAATGCTCAGATGGAGCAAGTGAAGGCAGCGATGCAAAAATGGGCGAGTGAGATGAAACCAAACGATCGCATGGCGATTATTACTTTCGGGGAAGAAGTAAATACAATCTTGGATTATAGTAATGATCCAGATGCGATTCAAAAGGCTATTAATAGTATCGCAAATTCTGGAATGAAGACAAAGTTGTATGGAGCCGTGAACGAAGGATTAAATCTCTCTCAGAGAAATGATATTGATCTTCCAAAAAGAAGGGATATTATTCTTGTGACAGATGGTTTAAATGACTCAAACGGTGGAGTTTCCATGGAAGATGTCAGTGATAGATTAAAAAAGACGAGAATTCCAATCTACTGTCTTTGGTTAGAAGGAAGAAGTGGGAATGAAGGGGAGAGCACAATGAATACGCTCTCAGAGCGTTCTGGCGGAAAAAAATATAATTTAGGACAGAATAATATCAATACTGTATATGATCAAGTGCATAATAAAATCCAAAATAGCTTTGTCATTGATCTTGCCTATAGCGATGATGAGTTTTTAAATGGAACCTCCTCTAACCTAGAGCTTAAGGTGACGGCAGATGGAAAAACGCCGATTGCTTCTTTAGATACTTATTTTAGCGCTCCTACAGAGGGTTCTGGGATGGGACAGGTTATATCTGACACAACATTGGTGACAGGTACAGAGCAAAAAGATGATGGAGATTCTAAAACGGAAGAAGAGAAAGAAAAAAAGGATGATAAGGACGACGAAGAAGACGAGGATGGACAAGAAGATAATAAAGTTCTTTTTCTAGTTGGAATTGGAATTGTATTTTTTGTTGTTATTGTGGCTATTATTCTTATTATTTTAAAATTAGTAAAAGGAAAGAAAGAAGATGAGAGAGAGAATTCTAATCATAACTATGAAAATTCCTTTGATTTAGATCACACAGATTATCGCTATCAAGGTCAGAATTTTAATCAGAATTATTCGGAGACAGCGTTTATTCCGCATGGTTACGGGGGGAAGGCAGAGCAAGTTGAGCAGACAAGACAAAGTAAGAATAATATTTGGACAAGTCAAGAGATTGTAGTAAAATTGCTTGATACAAGCACTGGAAAAGTAAAGACTGCGAAGATTCAAAATGAATATCATATTGGACGAAAAGCAGACAATGATTTTGTAATAGACAGTCCAAAAGTTTCTGGAAGACATTGTATTTTATATATTGAAAATGGAGTTGTCTATGTCGAGGATTTAGGCTCCACCAATGGAACAAAATTAAATGGAAATTTAGTGCACGAGAAAAAACAGCTAAAGACTGGAGATATACTTGTAATCGCGAATAAAACATATCAGGTTGAGATCTAAATGAGGGAATAGCAAATGAATGGTTCAAAACGAAAAGAACATATTTTAATTATTATAGACGGCGATAAAGCTGTTCAAGAGAGAAGTATAAGAAGTGGAGAGAGAGTTAATTTTGGGCGTTTCTCCTCTAATCAAATTGTTTTAAAATCTGGTATTGTCTCAAAGCAGCACGGATACTTTGAGGAGCATAATGGAGAGCTCTGTGTGATTGATACACAGAGCAGAAATGGATTGATTATCAATCAAAAATTTTATCCTAATAATGGGAAGACAATGATGTATCATCTAAGAGATGGAGATATTGTGCGTATCGACAGCCAGAATTCAAGAGAGGACGGTGTGACTATTCTCTATACGCAAAAAAGAGGAGTAGGAAGATGGCAGTCGCTTCCTCTCTTTTCTAAGAATCAATTTTTAATTGGCAGACAGGAAAGTAGTGATATTTGTCTTAGCTCAATTGGAGTGTCGAGAAGACATGCGATTATACAGAGGAGTCAGCAAGGATATACAATTAGCGATTGTGGAAGTAAAAATGGAGTGTTTATCAATGGAGAGAAAATTGAAGCTCCGATTTTATTGAGAGAGCGAGATGTCATTTATATTGCAAATTCTATCTTAATTTATACTTCGGGAATGCTTCTCTATAAAGTCAATAGTGGTGGCATCAAGATGGAGCTTAAAAATATTTCCAGAGAAGTAAGAGATAAAAATGAGACAAGAATGATTTTGAATAATGTCAATCTCACAATTGAACCGAGTGAGTTTATCGCTATTATCGGAGGTTCAGGTGCCGGTAAATCTACGGTTATGAATGCGATGAGTGGATTTGAGCAGGCAACTTCTGGTGAGGTCTTTTTAAATGGAATTCCTCTCTATAAAAATCACGCTGTGTTAAAAAATATGATGGGATATGTGCCTCAACAAGATATTATTTATGAAAATATTTCTCTGGAAAAAATGTTGGAATATTCTGCTAAAATGAGAATTGAAAAAGAAGTGACAGAGGTCGAGAGAAAAAAGAGAGTGCAGGAGGTACTAAGTATTGTAGGCTTATCGGAGCATAAAAATAAAATGATCCGTACTCTATCTGGAGGACAAAAAAAGAGAGCGAGTATTGCGGTGGAGCTTTTGGCAGACCCTGGTCTTTTTTTCTTAGATGAGCCGACTTCTGGTTTGGATCCTGGAACAGAGGCCAATCTAATGCGTACCTTAAATCAATTATCCAAAGAAAAAGGAAAAACAATTATTATGGTTACTCATACCACACAAAATTTACATTTATGTGATAAAATTTTATTTATGGGTAAAGGTGGCAGAGTTTGCTTTTATGGTTCTCTGGTGGAATGTATGAATTTCTTTGGGACAGACCAGTTGACAGAAATTTATAATATTTTAGACTCTGAGAGAGAGACAATAAAATGGGCAGGAAAATATGCGAGGGAATATGGACAGACAGATCGTGTACTCAGAAATGCGAACGCAAAAAAACAAAAACCTCAAAAGGCAAATTTTATAAAGCAGTTTTTCATTTTATGCAGTAGATATTTAACCTTAATAAAAAATGATAAGCAGCGTCTGTTGATGATTTTCCTACAGCCAATTTTGATAGCCTTTTTAATTGTCTTAGTATCAGATGAATATGTTTTTGATTATTTTAGTAATACCCAGTCGATTTTATTTTCCATTTCCTGTGCAGGAATATGGATTGGATTATTTAATTCCATCCAAGAAATTTGTAAAGAGAGAAGTATTCTAAAGAGAGAGTATATGGCAAATCTAAGATTGGGAGCTTATGTATTATCAAAATTTTTTGTTCAATTTTTGATGAGTTTGATTCAGGCGATTATTATTACGGGCATTTTAGCTATCTGTATTGGAATGCCAGAGGAAGGATTATTATTGGAAAATCTTCCGTTTGTGGAAGTTTTTATTACGATGATAGTTACTATTTTCTCATCCGCTGCGATTGGGTTGATTGTATCTGCCATATCTAAAAATAGCGATAAGGCGATGACAGTGGCACCATTTTTACTAATTATACAGATATTATTTTCAGGAATTTTATTTTCTCTGAGTTCAATTACAGAAATTTTATCTTATTTTACAATTAGCAAATGGTCAGTGGGAGCTCTCGGTACAATTAGTAATTTGAATAATTTGCCGACGAGTGAGAGCATACCGACACTTCCGGAAAGTGACGAAATTTTTGATTTTGCACTCTCTCATCTTTTGTCGATGTGGGGAATCTTGCTTATTTTTGTTATTGTATGTATGATAGGATGTATGTTACTTCTTAGAAATGTATCAAAAGATTCCAGATAGTGGCTTCTGTAAGTAGAAAAGAGGAAGAAGAATGAGATGTAAAAAATGTGGAAAAGAGCTTGCTGAGGGAGCAAGCTTTTGTCCAAAATGTGGTTATCCGACGAATCAAGAAAGTAGAAGAATACAGTCTGGTAATACACAGCAGGGCAGAAGGCAGTATATAGAGTCTGCACAGCCAGCCTATTCAGGAAAAGAAATTTATGAATCAACTGCTTCAAAAAGTAGTATGGATTTTGTACTAATAGGAATTTTGGTTGCATTAATTGTAGTGGTGTCAGTTTTACTCATTATTTTTTCTATGACGATACTAGGCAGTAAAAAAGAGGTCGTAAAAGAGAAAGAAACTATAGTGGAGAAAGAAACACAGGATTTAGAGGAGAAGACAGAAAAATCCACTGCGACAACACAGGTAGTTTCAACTACGTCAATAACGCAAGCGACAACGCAGGCAGTACAGCCAACAACTGAGGCGACGACACAGGCTGTACTAGAAAGCGTTCAAGTAGGACCAATTTCAACTCCGGATTGGGATGTATACAAAGATCCAGATTATGGATTTTCTATAAAATATCCTTCTCATTTTGTATTATATAATGATGGGGGAACGAGAAACCGCTATACATTATCTGCTCCAGATGGAACGGCGGATCTAAGAATTTTTAGCTATGAAGACCAAGGACTTTCACCAGAAGAATTGGGAAGAGAGTTTGAAAATACTTGGGGTGGAGAGAGAGAATATTTTAGGACTGGAAAGAGATATTACGCTGTTCGCACGGCAAAAGATGGTGTATGTTATTATGAATTTGGTGAGAGAAGTGTTGGAAGAGGTGTAACTGGATTCACGCTTATTTATGATAAGAGCTATCACAGTATATATGATGATTATGTAAATATTATATATCAAAGCAGAAGTTGGAAAAAATAGGAGATGACATTATTGAAAGGAATGGAGGTGGGAACTTGCTTTTTGGATTTGGGAAAAAAAAGAAACGAGAAGAAAAATTTTATTATGAGGGAGAAGAGCAAAATATTACGCTTCCCTCAGAAGATATAAAGTTTGGTAATATAGCCCATACACCCATGATGCAGATGGCTGCCGCTGAACCGCCTGGCACTCAACTGGAAGAAGAGGATGTCGTGACAGTAAAGATTTTCCCAGAGGATGAAAAAGAGAGAGAGGAAAAAGAATTAAATATTTGCTCTTCCTCGATTATAGGTTCCAGAGATTATCAACAAGATAGTTTAGAATATCGCTTGAGAGAAGACGAGTTTTTAGGAGCTGTCTGTGACGGGATGGGAGGAATGTCTGGAGGCGAGTTGGCAAGCCAGCTGGCGATAGAGATACTTATGGAGCAGTTTGAGGATATACCGTATCCTATTTCTAATGTATCTTTATTTCTTTATCAGGTTGCAAAAAAAATGGATTTGGCAGTTGCTGATTTAGAAGATGAGTCGGGAAAACCGATTCAAGGCGGAACGACTGTCGTGGCAGTCTATATTCATAAAAATAAATTATACTATATGTCTGTAGGAGACAGTAAAATATATGTGATTCGCAATAAAAAGATGGTATCTATCACAAGAGAACATAATTATAAATTAGTTTTGGATCAGTCTTTGAGAGAAAATGCGATATCAAAAGAAGAATACGAAGAAGAAATGAAGCGAGGAGAAGCTTTAATTAGCTATCTTGGTATGGGAAATGTAAAGCTTATCGATATTAATCAAAATCCATTTTTATTGCAAGAGGGAGATATGATTTTATTATGTAGCGATGGTCTTTATAAATCCTTCTCTGACAGAGAGATTCAAGATATTTTGGAGCTTGGAAGTGAAAATTTCGAGCAGCTAGCGACAATATTAACAGAGACTGTTCTAAAATATGGTAAGAAACCACTAGACAACTGTTCTATACTTTTAGTAAAATATCAAGGAGAAAAAAGATAGGAGGTAATGACGATGGATATAAGAAAATGTGAAAAAGGACATTTTTATGATGCAAATAAAAATAAGACCTGTCCACAATGTCTGCAGGAAAAGACAGGAAATATGACAGGATTTGATACGGATAATCCAAATGATATTAATACAAGAGCAAAAGTGATGAATGCACAGTATGAAAAAATTAACTCAGCTTCTAAGCGAAAGAATTATGACAGAGGAGCATCATTTGGAGCGGATGAAAATCGTACGGTAGGATTTTATTCCATGAAAATGGAGACAGAGCCAGTAGTCGGATGGCTTGTTTGTATAAAAGGAGAGGACGAGGGAATCAGCTTTCCACTTAAGCTTGGACGAAATTTCATTGGTCGAGGCGCTGATATGGATGTTGTACTAAAAAATGATAAGGCGGTTTCTAGAAAAAAACATGCTATAGTTTTGTATGAGCCAAGGACAAAGAGTTTTATCGCACAGCCAGGGGAGTCTAGGGAGTTAGTTTATCTAAATGATGAGGTTGTTTTGGCAAGTGAGAGATTAAAACCGTATGACATTCTTGCTGTTGGAAATAGTGAGCTTTCTTTTATACCGTTTTGCGGATCAAAATTTTCTTGGGAAGATTGGGATGAAGACTAAAAATGGTAAGAAGAGATAAAATATGTTTTGGCTGTATGAATGAGATAGAAAATCCAGATCAAGTTTGTCCAATCTGTGGATATGATAAACGAGAGAGTGAAAGAAGACAAAAAGCGAGATGTCTAAGACCAGGAAGTATAGTGGGGGAAAACTACCTGATTGGAAAAGTCCTCGGAATGGGTGGATTTGGAATAACTTATCTGGCAAAAAATTTAAAAACAGAAGAAACGCTTGCATTAAAGGAATATTTTCCCGCTGAAATTGCCTACAGAGATATTTATGCATCGAGCGGAAATATAATCTCTGTTGATGGAAGTCAAAGGAGACGATTTTATGAAATCGGATTACAAAATTTTGAAAAAGAGGCTAAAAATTTGCTTCTTTTTCAAAATTTAGATGGTATCGTAAAAGTAGAGAACTATTTTCGGGAAAATGAAACTGCCTATATTGCGATGGAATATGTCAGAGGAATTTCTTTAAAATCTTATTTAAATAGGAGAGAAAAGCCACTTAGTGAAAAGCAAGTTCTAAAAATGATGAGACCTGTGCTATGTGCTTTGGAAAAAATACACGATAAAGGGATGATACATAGAGATATCAGTCCAGAAAATCTTATTTTGGATCGAACTGGGAAAATAACGTTAATTGATTTTGGAGCGGCACGAATGGCAACGGGGGATGAGACAAAAAGTTTGACTATTTTATTAAAACATGGATATGCTCCAATTGAGCAGTATCAGTCAAAGGGAAGACAAGGACCTTGGACTGATATTTATGCCCTATGTGCGACAATCTATGAGTTGATAAGTCTTCGAGTTCCTGAGCGTTCTATAGATAGAGCAAGACAAGATGGTATGCCGACTTTGAAAGAAATTTCCAGACACGATAAAAATATACATGTATCAGATTTGATTTCGGATGTCATTCAAAAAGGAATGGAAGTAAGTCAAGAAAAAAGATATCAAAATATCGCAGGTTTTGGAGTGGCGCTTTATCGGAGAGAGGATTGGAGACAATATACAAATACAGCTTATTTCTCTGGTAATACGTCTAGTAAGGAAGGATATAAAGGTACGCTGGAGTCTAATAAGGAGCAGTTTTTGCAGGAGCAAAAGCGGCGGCTTGCGTATGAGAGAAAAAAAGAGCAAGAAAAGATTCAGCGGCAAAAAATGGAGAGGCAAAGGCAGATAAAATTCCAACAGGAATATAAAAAGCAGCAAGAATATAAGCATAAGAAGGAACTTGAGAGAGAAGAGAAAAAAAAGAGAGAAGAGCAAGAGTTCCTAAAAAAAGAATATGAAAGACAGCAGGAAGAAAAAAGAAAACAACAATTGAAACTGCAAGAAGAGAGAAAGAAAAAAGAGAGTGAGCAAGAGCAAAAGCGCCAAGAAATTCAAAAAAAAGAACAGACAAAAGCTGTGCAAAACGAAAAAAAAGAAGTACATTATCGCACGTTGGAGTCAGTTAAAGTTGGAAATACAGATTTATGGTATAATCCGTACGAACAGGAAGGTGTCGATAAAAATATTTCTAGAAAGAGAAAACTATTGTTAGCATTTGGATTTTTCTCTCTTTTTATCTGTGTGGGAATTATTTTTACACTCTACCGGACAAGCGAGGAGATATATGTTAAATTTGGCACTTATCCACAAAGTGAGATTACGGGAAGTGCAATCACAAAGGAAATCAAGGAAGCCGAGTATGATGAGCGGCGTTTCGCTACAGTAAATGAAAAGAGATATAGAAAATCTGGTCCATATTATTATGTATTTGATGATATTAAATGGAGAGTATTAGAGAGAAAGGACGGGAAGGTATTATTAATATCTGACCGTATTCTTGATGCGATTATTTTTTCACCGAAGAATGAGGTGATATCAGATTGGAAAGATTCTTTTATCCGTGAGTGGCTAAATGACTATTTTTATAAGGCGGCATTTACAGAAGAAGAGAAGAATGCTATTATAGAAAGTACAATAGAGACGGACGGCGTAGAGACAGAGGATAAAATCTTTTTACTATCTACAGAGGATGTGACCGATAGAAGTTTATATTTTACAGATGACAGCGAGCGCGTGGCAAAGCAGACAGTATATGCTGTGAGAAGAGGAGCACAGACTGGAGATGAGAGTGCGGGAAGATGGTGGCTTAGAACCCCAGGAACTAGAGAAAATACCGTGCAGGTCGTAAGGGCAAATGGCTCCTTGGCTGAGAATAGCTATACAGTTATGAGCAATGACTGTGGGGTTCGTCCTGCTATGTGGGTAGATGAGAGCTATTTTGAAGAGTAAAAATTATATAAGAGTTTTAGGAGGTTGAGATGAAAAATATTATAGTAGGTCAGTCAGGAGGACCAACTGCCGTAATTAATAGCAGCTTATACGGCGTTGTGGAAGAAGGATTAAGTCAAAAAGAAAAAGTAGAGCATGTATATGGAATGATCAATGGAATTCAGGGATTTTTGCAAGATAAGATAATGGATATGGGAGCAGATCTCACGAAGGAGGAGAGAGAACTCTTAAAGGTGACACCGTCTGCCTACCTTGGATCTTGCAGATATAAGCTTCCACAAAATTTAGAAGATCCTGTATATCCAGAATTATTCAAAAAGTTTGAGAAATATAATATTGGGTATTTCTTTTATATAGGTGGCAACGACTCTATGGATACAGTAAGTAAGCTTTCTAGATATGCCGAGCAGATTGGCAGTGATATTAAATTTATCGGTGAGCCAAAGACAATCGATAATGACCTGGTGCTTACAGACCACACACCAGGCTTTGGCAGTGCTGCTAGATATGTTGCAACGACAGTTCGAGAGATTGCCACAGATGCCAATGTGTACGAGTCAAAATCTGTAACGATTGTGGAAATTATGGGAAGACATGCAGGTTGGCTCACAGCAGCGAGTGTTCTTGCCAGAAAATTTAAGGGAGATAATCCATTTTTGATCTATCTTCCAGAAGTGGATTTTGATGTGGAGCAATTTTTGCAAAAATTGCAGGAATGCATGGAGAAGCATCCAACTGTGACAGTATGTGTATCAGAGGGGATTCACGATAAAGATGGTGTATTTTTATGTGAATACGATAACCAAGTGAAACTAGATAGCTTTGGGCATAAAATGCTTGCAGGTTGTGGAAAATAT
>Ga0129308_1003316_pt1 | contig 11793 bp, 7 predicted proteins | sample L827metagenome_FD_94440 | JGI IMG/M metagenome (GOLD analysis project Ga0129308, IMG submission 94440) | Ring-tailed lemur group fecal microbial communities from Wisconsin, USA - L827 metagenome | ecosystem: Host-associated > Mammals > Digestive system > Large intestine > Fecal | place: USA... | reverse complement strand
TCTCCCGATATAGTTTGCACACCGGGACTGTTTACTTCACCCATTACCGAAACCTTAAATCCCTTTATCTGTACATTCACCACAGGATCTTTTACATATTCCCCCTCAATGAGCTTGTTCTCGACGGCATCGGCCAACTCTCTTCTCGATAATCCACCGGCCTGCATCTCACCCAAAATAGGAACTTCTATTTTCCCGTCCTTATCGACCCTTAAACCGACAGTTTCCTGTATCGTGGTCGATGCCCCCGTACTACCTAATACCTGACTATTGCTGAATATTTCCAGCAACTCACCATCTTTACTACTCACTGTTATGAGTAACTGGTCGTCCGGGACAATCTTTAATTCATAGTCTTGCGCTATGGTTTGAGGGGACTGCTCCAAGCCATCGGCTCCTTGCAAATAAACCATTTTCTTAGAAGGCACGCATGATACCAAACCTACAAGTATCACAGCTAAGAGAATTTTCGGAATATATTTCATTTGTCTAAAATAACAATTTAACATATCAAGCCTTTGAACCAGCCACTTTCCTATTAATCTTTTTAGTAAGATAAAGTTGCATAATGGTCCAAATAAAAATGTCTAAAAATAATAATAAATTTATATTTATACGAGTCAATAACAACAAATTCATGGCTGCAAAGCCAGCAGAGATTAACAATATCGTAATCATAGCTGCTCGATGCGAAAATCCTAATGCTAAAAATTTATGATGAATATGATTTTTATCAGGACTGAAAATGTTTTTACCGAAACGTGCCCTATGCAAAATTACCCGAACGACATCAAATACCGGTGTAATCAGCAAAGAAAAAGCAACTACGATAGCATCGGGAACTCGATGTAACACTGCATTATCATACATACTGAACCGAATCGCCAAAATACTCAATATAAAGCCAATAGTCAACGATCCGGTGTCACCCATAAAAATTTTTCTACCTCGGTTTGGATTTCCGAAAACATTATAATAGAAAAACGGAATAATTGTTCCCAAAGTTACGATAGCGAGAGCCGCATACAGCCATTCCCTCTGATAAATAAACAATATAGTAAAAAATAACAATGCTATTCCGCTCAATCCAGAAGCCAGTCCATCTATTCCATCTATCAGATTTATAGCGTTAGTAATAAAAACAATAGTAAATACAGTAAACGGGAGTCCCACTACCGGAGGTAATTCATAAATTCCGAAGATTCCATAAAGATTATTGATCCATAATCCCGAAGACACCAACAAAATGGCACAGAATATTTGAACAATAAATTTCTGACGATAGCGAACTCCGATCAAGTCATCGGTAATACCTGTCAAATACAACAGCAATAAACTACTCAACCCAAAAGATAGAACGGACGTATCACTCACTCCGATAATAGAGGGAAACAATTCCTCTCCGTAAATTCTATTCAGCCCTATCATCAAAGAAAGAGTAAAAATAACGGCAGGGAAAAACGAAACACCTCCCAGACGAGGTATTATACCCTTGTGTACTTTTCGTTCATCTGGCATATCGAATAAATGCTTTTTAAACGATATCAATAAAATTCTTGGAATAATAAAAATAGAAAATCCCAAACTAATAAAAAATGACAACAATAAAATCGAAATATAACCCATAAAATATTAGATTTAATTCATCATTTTCAATACTAATAAACCCAATTTTTTCAACATATTGACCCAATTCTATGCAAAAAATATCTTTATCCACTAACGCCCCCACTATGAAAGAAATCAATCCTATCTGTTAACCCAAAATCTCAGGCGAAAGAAATTACTTTATTTTTTATGCATTCCTTAAATATACGCCTATATACTACTGGGGGACACCGAAAAGAAAGCTTTTCCCGGCTCTAAGAATCACTTATAACCCCTCTTTGACCCATCCCTATCTCAGTGGATAATCATTATTGGAAGGGTAAATAAATATAACGCTTCATACAAGAGATAGATTACTATAAACTATCAATTTCAGAAGAATTACATTTACTTTTCTGTGAAGAACAGGATAAATAACAACAGAATGATTCAAACATATCTGCATATTTTGCTAAGTACTCTGACTTCACATTTTTCGCAAAGGTAGCTACATTTCTTAAAAAACACAATGAAATCTTACAAAAAATGCTCCCATTCTACAAAAAGCCAGATAAACACATAGTATTGAGAGATTTACCAATCATTTATTTTAATATCAAATAAAGCAACATTATTTAATTATCAAACTATTATTTACACTTTAATCCCAAGTCACCAAAATTGTATTATGAAAGTTTTTTTAATAATATTTTACAAATAAAATAAATCAAACGACTGACGCCCCCCAAAAAAAATAGCCTGACAAATCCTACTCAATTCTCCTCTCTACAAAACAGACATCTCTTATTCTATTTTTACGAAAAAATCATCAATTCTATTATATTCTTGATTATATTTACTATATTTGAACAAATTTAATTGGATAAAAATGTTCATCTTTGATTACCCCCAAAGGCATATCATACAAAAAAAACTTTTTTATATTGTAGTTTTATTGTTTTCTATAAATATCTCTGCTCAAAAGAAAATAAAAGTAGCTTGCATAGGTAACAGCATCACCTATGGGTACACTTTACCAGCCCGTGAAACCCAAGCTTATCCGGCACAACTGCAACAAATGTTAGGCAGCAATTATGATGTGAAAAATTTTGGGAAATCAGGTTCTACTTTACTGAACAGAGGTCATCGTCCTTATATGGAACAAGAAGAATACTACAAAGCTATCGCCTTTGCCGGAGATATCGTTATAATCCATTTAGGCATTAATGATACCGACCCTAGAAACTGGCCCCATTTTCGAGATGATTTTGTTAAAGACTATATAACTTTGATAAATTCATTCCGTATAGCCAATTCTAAATGCCGTGTTATCGTAGCAAAACTTAGTCCTATTTCTAACCTACATCCCCGTTTCGAATCCGGGACTCGAGATTGGCGTGAAGAAATACAACAAGCAATCGAAACCGTAGCATGTGTAACGGATGCTCAGCTAGTAGATTTCGAAAGCCCACTTTATCCCTATCCATTCCTTCTCCCTGATGCTCTACACCCCAATCAGGAAGGAGCACATATATTGGCTCAAACCGTTTATTCCGCTATTACCGGCGATTATGGAGGGTTGCAAATGCCCATTATTTATACCGATCACATGGTACTACAACGAGACCGTACCTTACAAATTCATGGCAAAGCTAATGCCGGAGCCCGAATTGAAGTAACCATTGCCGGACAAAAACATAACACAACCGCCAATAATAATGGAAAATGGAGCGTGTCTTTATACCCCATACCAGCCGGAGGACCTCATACCCTGATTATAACTGATAAAAACACAATACTACAATATAAAGACGTTTTGACAGGAGAAGTATGGCTCTGCTCCGGCCAGTCGAACATGGAATTTATGATGAAATCGACTATTACCGCCGAGGAAGATATTCCATTGTCCTCTGATGTCCAATTGAGATTATTCGACATGAAAGCAAAGTGGCCGACCTATGCGAACGAATGGCCCGCTTCTGTCCTCGATTCGGTGAATCATCTTCAATATTACAAAAAAACTCAATGGCAATCGGCCACCCCACAATCTGTCTCAGAATTTTCTGCTGTTGCCTATTATTTCGGAAAAATGTTGCGGGACAGTCTAAATGTACCTATCGGTCTTATTTGTAACGCCGTAGGCGGTTCTCCCACCGAATCATGGATAGATCGTCGCAGCCTCGAATACGAATTCCCTGCCATATTGAAAGAATGGACCAAGAACGACTTCATTCAAGGCTGGGTGCGAGACAGAGCCTCACAAAATATCAAAAACTCTTCTCTTAAAGGACAGCGTCATCCCTATGAGCCTTGTTACCTTTTTGAAGCGGGCATTCGTCCTTTGGAAAAATTTCCGATACAAGGTGTCATTTGGTATCAAGGAGAATCAAATGCACATAATCATATAATACACGAAAAGCTGTTTCAATTACTTGTAAACAGCTGGCGGAACAATTGGAGAAACGATTCGCTACCATTCTATTACGTACAACTTTCCAGTATAGATCGTCCATCATGGACTTGGTTTCGTGAAAGCCAACGAAAACTGATGAACAAAGTCAAAGCGACTGGCATGGTTGTATCCAGCGACCAAGGAGATTCTTTAGATGTACACCCTAAGAACAAAAAACCTATCGGAACAAGATTGGGTCGCTGGGCTTTAAATAAGATTTATCAAAAACCGGTAACACCCTCGGGACCCTTGTTTCGTAATGTTCAGTTCCATAACGGAGCTGCTTACCTCACATTCGATTACGGCAAGGGTTTACATAGTTCCGACGGTACACCTTTGCGTACTTTTGAAATAGCCGAATACAACGGACTTTTTGAACCTGCCAAAGTTGAAATAGTAGGCGATACATTGAAAGTGTTCAGTACAAAAATCAAGAATCCGCGCTATGTACGATACGGATGGCAGCCATTCACTCGTGCCAATTTAGTAAATGAAGAGGAACTTCCAGCCTCAACATTCCAAACATCAATCAATACTCAACATTAAAAAATGAACTCTGATCTAAAAAGTGAATCTGCTTTATATATTTTTATAGCATATATATCAAATATCCTGTGTAAACTACATAAGCAAAAATCATAAATACACCTTCCACCCGAGTAATCGTACGTACCTTATAATATCTCCCGGCAAAGAACAACAACAAAGAAACCGCTAATAAATAAAATAGATCGACATTCGTTATTCCACCCAAAGGTAATGGAGTAATAGTAGCGCTCATGCCCAATACAAAAAAGACATTGAACAGGTTGGATCCGATCACATTCCCGATAGCAATCTCAGGATTTTTTTTCAACGCAGCTACCACCGAAGTAGCCAATTCAGGAAGAGAAGTCCCCATAGCAACAAGAGTCAATCCTATAACAGACTCTCCTACTCCCAACGACCGGGCTATCTCGCTCGACCCATCGACAAAAAGCCGACCACCGAAAATCAAAGCGACAAGCCCTCCAACGATATACAATAAACAACGCCATGTAGATAATGGTCTAATTTCAGCTTGTTCTTCTCCTGTATTATCGTGTGCGATAGCAAACGTATACCCGAGAAATATGGCAAAAAAGCAAAGCATAAGCAAACCGTCCGCCCTATTCAGTATATTCTCCGTACCGGTTTCCAAAAACACATCGTTAGCACAAATTAAGACAACCACACACGAGAGAATGGCGAGCGGTATTTCTTTTGTCAATGTTCCTTTGGTTATTGTTATAGGAGCAACAACTGCTGTCACACCCACGATCATCAAAATATTAAAAATGTTACTGCCCACAACATTCCCGATAGAAAGTTCGGCACTCCCATTAATAGCCGATACGATACTAACTGTCAACTCGGGAGCCGAAGTTCCAAAGGCCACGATAGTTAGACCTATTACCAACGACGATATGTTAAACCTTTTAGCCAATGCAGCCGCTCCATCGGTCAAAAAATTAGCACCAGACAGGATTAAGCCCAAACCCACAAGTAAAAACAAAATACTCATCATGAATCTTTACGCTAATATTTATTATATGTAGGCAAATATACAGGAAATATGCCTAATATGAAAATCCACCTCAGACCGGAGACCCTCTTTTTCGCCCAATAGACCCGAAAGCAACTTGGTTCGGTCAATCGAAACCAGCTTTTCGGTGAAAAAGAATCTTTCTTCAAAAACAAAACATGCCCCCCTTAAAAAACGCCTCTATCGTCTTATTCGAATAAGCATATCTTCATTAATTTATATTAAGAAATATCAGCTGTAAGAAAATAATCCATACCTTTGTTCACAAACAAAGGGGTGCCTAAAAGCGGCTGAGATTATACCCTATGAACCTGATACGGATAATGCCGGCGCAGGAATTGTTCATAGTTCTATCTTTTTCAATACGGTTTTATGTGCATCCCCTTAAATGAAACAAACCGTATGAAAACTTATCCTGTCGTATTGACAATAGCCGGTTCGGACAGCAGTGGAGGAGCCGGAATACAAGCCGATTTGAAAACCATGTCGGCCATCGGGGTGTTCGGCGCATCGGCTATCACGGCCATTACGGCACAAAACACCTGCGAAGTGAGGGACATACAAGGTATCGAACCCGATATCGTGCGGCAACAAATCGAAGCCGTACTCGACGACCTACCTTGTACAACCGTTAAATTAGGCATGCTATACTCTCGCGCGACCATAGAAACGATTGCCGATTGCCTGCAACGTTATCCGTTACGGAATATCGTACTCGATCCGGTTATGGTTTCTACTTCGGGTTGTCGGCTAATCGAGGAAGAAGCCATCTCTGCTGTCAAAGCACTATTGTTGCCACAGGCGACAGTCATCACTCCCAATATTCCCGAAGCCGAGATACTGAGCGGACTTGCCATCGACAGTGAGAAAGATATGGAAAAAGCAGCCAACAGACTGTTTCAAGCCGGTTGTCGTGCCGTTCTCGTGAAAGGTGGACATTTGAAAGGAGCAGAATCCTGCGACATACTCTTTATGACCAATTCTGTTCCTGTTCGCTACACCTCACCCCGCATTTCTACCCGGAATACGCACGGAACAGGGTGTACCTTTTCTTCTGCCATCGCCTCTTATTTGGCGTTGGGACACAGGTTGACCGATGCCGTTTCCCTCGCCAAAAAATATCTCACCCAAGCTTTACAGACCGGGGCCGACATTGCAATAGGAAGCGGTCATGGTTCGGTAAACCATTTTTTCGCCCCTCGTGTTTTAACCCCATTAAACCCAATTAAAGATGAAAATCTATATTAATCAAAAGGAAATAGAAGCCCAAGACAGCATTTCCATAAAAGAGTTACTCGATATGCAACAAATCTCCATCGAAGGTACGGCTATCGCCATCGACAACAAGCTGGTTCCCAAAAATGAATGGAACGACCGGATTTTAACCGAAGGGAACAAGATAACGATTATCCGGGCTACATTCGGAGGATAACGAACGGATTTCTCGAAATGAAATATATAGGCATTACAGAGGAACGCCCCATAGAACAGGAAAACCGCTTAATCACCGCCCTGCTCGACAACGGATTGGATTTACTCCACCTCCGCAAACCGAAGTATTCCGGAGAAAAAACAGAGCAACTGTTACTTTCGATTCCTCCCCGCTATTACGCTCGAATAGTACTTCACGACCATTTTGAACTGGCGGAAAAATACCGGCTTGCCGGTGTTCATCTCAATGGAAGGAATCCGCATTACCGACCTCTGTCGAACGACTATATCCCCACCCTATCCCGCTCTTGCCATTCCATCGAGGAACTGACGGACGGACAACAATACGACTATCTGTTTTTAAGCCCCATCTTCGACAGTATATCGAAAAAGGGATACCGTTCCGCATTCTCGTCCGAACAACTGACTAAGGCTGGGAAGGAAGGTGTTATCAACGAGAGAGTCATTGCCTTAGGCGGTATCACCCCCGAAAAAAAAACGGCTATAAAGGATTGGAATTTTGGAGGGATCGCCGTACTCGGTTTCCTGTGGCAGGAACCGACCATTGCAGGGGTTATTCGACAACTTACCCGATTAAGAAACGATTAATACGAACAAAATATGTTACAATTCATTACCCACCAGACACCCCGATTCGGAATCATAGAGGGAGCAGTCGCCGCCTTGAACGGAGGTTGCAAATGGATACAGCTCCGTATGAAAGATGCTCCTATCGAAGCTGTCAGGCAAACCGCCCAGCAACTCATTCCGCTCTGTAAAGAACATGAAGCCATACTCGTCCTCGACGATTATGCCCAACTGGCGGCCGACCTCGACATAGACGGCGTTCATCTTGGAAAGCTCGACATGCCTGTTTCCGAAGCTCGTCTGCTTATCGGCGAGAAATACATTATCGGAGGAACGGCGAATACTTTTGAAGACATACAAGGATTAGTCCGGCAAGATGCCGATTATATCGGCTTGGGACCATTCCGATATACCGAGACGAAAAAGAACCTGAGTCCTATCCTCGGCCTCGAAGGTTATGCCCGAATCATGGAACAATGCCGGACGAACGACTTGAAAATTCCAGTGGTCGCCATCGGAGGTATCACAGCCGACGATATTCCGGCTATCATGGAAACCGGAGTATCGGGAATCGCTTTATCGGGAACTATCTTGCAAGCCGAAGATCCTGTAAAGGAAACTAAAAAAATAATAGACCTATTAAATAAATATCGTAAAGCATGAACAAATTAATTATCGGAGGACAGGAATTTTCCTCCCGCTTATTCGTAGGAACCGGGAAATTCAGTTCGAATGAACTAATGGAAAAAGCCATCGAAGCCTCCGGATCCGAAATGATTACCGTGGCCATGAAACGTATCAACATGACCCAAGAAGCCACAGACGATATGTTGACACATATCGACCGCAATAAAGTACAATTTCTACCTAACACATCGGGAGTACGCAATGCCGAGGAGGCCGTACTCGCGGCTCAATTTTCCAGAGAATGTTTCGGGACCGATTTCGTTAAACTCGAAATCCACCCCGATCCCAAATATCTCCTGCCCGATCCTGTGGAAACCTTGAAAGCTACCGAACAACTGGCAAAACTGGGATTCGTGGTACTTCCCTATATTCAAGCAGACCCCGTACTTTGTAAACGGCTCGAAGAAGTCGGCGCTGCCACCGTAATGCCCTTAGGCGCACCGATAGGAACTAACAAAGGATTGCGCACTCGCGACTTCTTGCAAATTATCATCGAACAGAGTAACGTACCTGTTATCGTCGATGCCGGGATAGGCGCACCTTCCCATGCCGCAGAAGCTATGGAACTGGGAGCCGATGCTGTGTTAGTAAATACGGCTATCGCCGTCGCCGGAAATCCCGTAGAAATGGCTATCGCATTCAAACAGGCTGTCGAAGCCGGCCGCCGGGCATACGAAGCCGGATTAGGCGCACAATACCATTTTGCACAAGCCAGCAGCCCGTTAACCTCTTTCTTAGATTAAACGCAAAAGTAATATGGACACAAAAAAAATAATCAAAGATTCTTATCCCAGTTCCGAAAAAATATATATTCCGGGGAAATTATTTCCCATACAAGTGGGGATGCGAAAAATAAACCTCACCGACACAGTCACCGTAGAAAACGGAAAACGGATACACACACCCAACGCTCCCGTATACGTATACGACACCAGTGGGCCTTATACCGATCCCGATATTACGGTAGATATAGACAAAGGGCTTCCACGTCTGCGCGAATCATGGATTACGGCGCGAGGCGATGTGGAGCGACAAGACGATATCACCTCGGAATACGGCCGTGCCCGTCGTGACGACCCGTCTCTCGACCCTATACGGTTCAAAAATACTCCCCTTCCCTACAAAGCCAAACCGGGACATGCCATCACGCAAATGTATTATGCCCGACAGGGAATCGTCACGGCCGAAATGGAATATGTCGCCATACGGGAAAACTTGCAAAACGAACAATTAGGCATTAAAAGCCACATCACACCCGAATTCGTGCGACAAGAGATAGCCGCCGGGCGAGCGATCATTCCGGCGAATATCAACCACCCGGAAGCAGAGCCGATGATTATCGGCCGTAATTTCTTGGTCAAATTAAACACTAATATCGGGAACTCTGCGCTATCCTCGGGTATAGAAGAAGAGATTGACAAAGCCGTATGGAGTTGCCACTGGGGGGGCGACACACTGATGGATCTATCGACCGGCGACCACATACACGAAACCCGCGAGTGGATTATCCGGAACTGTCCTGTCCCCGTGGGAACTGTCCCCATCTACCAAGCCCTTGAAAAAGTAAATGGAAAAGTCGAAAATCTGTCGTGGGAGATTTACCGCGACACACTTATCGAACAATGCGAGCAAGGAGTGGACTATTTCACCATTCACGCCGGCGTGTTGAAAGCTCATGCCGATTTAGTGGGCGAACGACTTACCGGAATCGTATCGCGCGGAGGGTCTATTATGACGAAATGGTGCGTCATACACAATCAGGAAAGTTTCCTGTACACACATTTCGATGAAATCTGCGAAATCTTAAAACAATATGACGTAGCGATTTCTCTGGGTGACGGTATGCGTCCGGGCTCGATACACGATGCCAACGACCGTTCGCAATTCCTCGAACTCGATGTGTTGGGCGAACTCACTACAAAAGCATGGGCTCATGATGTACAGGTCATTATCGAAGGTCCCGGCCATATCCCCATGCACAAAATCAAAGAAAATATGGAAAGAGAACTGAACAGTTGCCACGAAGCTCCTTTCTATACGTTAGGCCCATTGACGACCGACATCGCACCGGGATACGACCACATTACATCGGCTATCGGAGCGGCTCAAATCGCGTGGTTAGGCACAGCCATGATCTGTTATGTAACCCCCAAAGAGCACTTGGGATTACCCGATCGAGAAGATGTGCGCAACGGTGTTATCGCTTATAAAATAGCTGCACATGCCGCCGACCTTGCCAAAGGATTTCCCGGAGCACAAATACGCGACGATGCCATGAGCAAGGCCCGGTATGAGTTCCGCTGGAAAGACCAATTCAATTTGGCACTCGATCCCGAACGTGCCCTTGAATACTACAAACAGGGCTCGTTCCACGACGGTAATTATTGTACCATGTGCGGACCAAACTTCTGCGCCATGCGCCTGTCGCAAGATATTACCGACTGTATCGAGAAATAAATGATAAAAAACGATTACTAAAAACAAAAGAAAGATATGTTTTCCGACGAATTAGAAAAATATTCTTGGGAAGATATAACTGCCTGCATAGCTTCGAAACAGAGTCGTGATGTCGAAATCGCTCTTGGTAAAGAGCATTTACAACTCGACGATTTCATGGCGCTCGTCTCACCGGCTGCCGCCCCCTATATAGAACACATGGCGGCATTGAGCAGGCTCTATACCCAAGAACGTTTCGGCAAAACGATACAGATGTATGTACCGCTTTATATCACCAATTCATGTACAAACCACTGTGTCTACTGTGGATTCAATCACAATAACCCCATCGCCCGAATTATTCTTACCGAGAAAGAAATCGAAAATGAATGCCGGGCAATCCGTCAAATGGGACCGTTCGAGAATTTACTTATCGTAACCGGAGAAAATCCACGCGATGCCGGAGTCGATTATTTGGAACGAGCTCTACAAATAGCACGTCCCTACTTCTCAAACCTATCGATAGAAGTCATGCCCCTCAAAAGCGAAGATTACTATCGCTTGACCCAATCGGGTCTCAACGGCGTGGTCTGCTTTCAAGAAACCTATCATAAAGACCGGTACAAAGTATACCACCCGAAAGGCATGAAATCTATCTTCGAATGGAGAGTAAACGGATTCGACCGCATGGGACAAGCCGGTGTACACAAAATAGGTATGGGAGTGCTCATCGGATTGGAAGACTGGCGTACCGATGTAACCATGATGGCCATACATTTGCAATACTTGCGCAAGCACTATTGGCAAACTCGATATAGTGTCAACTTCCCCCGCATGCGCCCGTCCGAAGGTCATTTTCAGCCCAATGTAATCATGACGGATAAAGAGCTGGCACAGTTGATTTTTGCATTTCGTATTTTCGACCACGACGTGGATATTTCCGTATCCACCCGAGAAAACGCAAAATTCAGAGATCACATCGCCACTCTCGGAGCTACTTCGATAAGCGCAGGTTCAAAAACCGACCCGGGAGGTTATGCCACTTATC
>Ga0129308_1003315_pt1 | contig 11802 bp, 16 predicted proteins | sample L827metagenome_FD_94440 | JGI IMG/M metagenome (GOLD analysis project Ga0129308, IMG submission 94440) | Ring-tailed lemur group fecal microbial communities from Wisconsin, USA - L827 metagenome | ecosystem: Host-associated > Mammals > Digestive system > Large intestine > Fecal | place: USA... | reverse complement strand
GATTTGTTTTTCAAAAAGTCTGAATTTAATTGATTTGAAATGATCGTTGATGACTGCTGTGACCATTTTTGTTTTAGCCATGATGAACTGTTCACAGAGATACACGGCTTGTTCAGCCTGGCTAAATTCTTCAGATAATGTTTTTTGAGTTTTAGTAAGTTCTGCTACACGCAGATTCTGCTTTTCTGCTAACTGGATTTCTGAAATCGTTGTGTTGATTTCATCTAATTCTTTATTCAGCTTTTCGATTTGAGTTTTTCGGCCACTGATTTGTAAATCCAGGCTCGTCTGCGATCCATTATTGAATTGCGCTTTTAAAGCCGTGAAGCGTTCTTGAAATGCCTGATATTCAGGTGTCGTATCAAATTGTTTGTTTCTGTAAGTTTTATATTCAGCATCTAAATACTGGATTTTAGAATCTAAAACCGTTTTTTCTTTTTCTAACTGCGCTAATTCTGTTTTTTTGCTATTAATAAGTTCTCCCAATTCAGCAAATGCCTCAGTTGAATAATTCTGCTTGCCTCTTGTCTGGATTTCTTCCAGTTTCTTTGCTTTGTTCAAGTTGAAGTCATTTCTCAATTTTTCAATCTGATCTTCCGGGAGTTTCTGATGGCATGTAGGGCAATACTGTGCATCATCTGAAAAGGAAGTTGTTTTGATTTCTTCAAACTGCTTTTTAAGATTCGCAGATGATTGCTTCATATACTCCAGGTCTTGTTCAGAGCTTTTAATAGTTCTCTGAATACTATTGATTTTTGATTCCGTATCATTTAGATTTGCTCTAACTTCATTTAATTCTTTTAAAATCGGCTCCTGCTGAGCGTTTAAAGATTTTCTGAAAGAGAGTTCTGCTTCAGTCATCTCACTTTGCAAAGCCTTAAATTGACGCTGATATTCATGCTCTGGACTTGTGGATTGCAAGTCACTGATTTCTGTATGTAACCGTTGAATTTTGACATTCAAATCCTCTCTTGACTTCTTCAATTTACTCTCAGAATGCCCTCTGACATCAGGAATAGCCTTCTTCGCCTCATTGATCAGTCCAGGTAGTTGGTCAAGCTCCTTATTGATCTTAGAAATAGATGCCTTCTTCATTTTCAAAAATTCATCAACACTATATCGCTGATCTGATGTGCCCGGCTTAATAAGAAGTTCATTAAGTGGCTGAAGCTGTTTAGTATGTTCAATGATCTCATCATCTGTGATATTTCCGCAAATCTCTAAAAGCAATGCTCGCCGTTTATCCCATTTCATGACTTCTGGGAAGTAATTGACAGTTGTCAACATTTTTACGATATCTGTATTCGCAGTAATATTTTCAACATAAGCATCATATTCTTTTTGCTTTTTTGGTACATCGTCGATGAAATATTCATCACCTTCACCGGTCATTTCTTCTGTTTCCGAACCACGCTTCTTGGTCCATTTTTCCTTATGAGATTTCTTTAATGTGACGATTGACCCATCATCAAGTTGAATTCTGGCTTCAACAGAGTTGATCAGATGATGAACATCACCTGATTCATCCTTTGTCTTGGGCGTAAAATTTTTGATGTCCGAAGCAGCCTTGCCAAACAGCAGCCATAACCAGGCATTAGCGATCGTTGTCTTCCCAGTAGCATTATCTCCATAAACCGAAGCGTTACCGCCTTCTAAATTTAATTCAAGGCTTCTAATGCCCTGAAAGTTCTCTAACTTAAGATTTAAGATTTTCATTTTGAATACGCCTTCTTTCTTCTGATTTTCTTTAATTCATTTTTTAATCTTGCACGATATTTTTCTAAATCACGTCTGCAATATGAAGATTTTGTTTTCTTTAAATCTGCTTCGCAGCGTTCTAATTTCTTGATGATCTGTAATTCTTCCATTACTGATTCCCCCATTTTTCAATCAATGGGAATTTTTCTTTCAGCCATTCATCCTGCTGTTTCTGCATTCTTTTCAATTCTTCAACACGCTCATCATCTTGCTTCGCCTTAGCTTCCAGCCATATTTCTTTTGCAATTAAGAAGACGCTGTAAACGAACACGCCGGCAATGATTATAAAACCTGCACCAGCGGTGAAGCTGCACAGCAATAACTTTGGATCAGTCATTTTTTACCACCTCTTTTAACCATTCATCTGCGCACCGGTATCTTAATGCTCTGCGAGTAGTTACAAAGCCATCTTGAGCAGGCATTCCGTGACACTCATTAGCCCAGCTCATACTAGCTTTAATACTTTTTAAACTGATGTCTTTGTTCCGCAAATCATAATAAAATCTTGCTAAACTGAATGTTTTCATTGATTTTTCCTTTCTGTCCACCTATAATTTAGGTGAACTTTTACATATTGAGTTCGTTTTTAGTCCCGTTGGCAGACGGGGCTTTTTCTTTTGTTCTGCTTAATTTAAGCATTAAAGCCGAAATCAGTTCGTCTTCCGGCGAGCGATAAAAATGCTCCATGTATTCCTCTACAGCCTTTCGCGGAATGTGGAATGTAGCTTTGCCACCATTCTTTATGTAAGAACCTGGAAATGTGCCTTGCTGAATAGCCATTCTAATAAACCCAGGAGCAGCGCCAGTACATTCAGCTGCTTCCTCGACCGTCATACAGCGTTCATCTCTCATACTCTCACCTCACTTTCTTTCTATCACTCCCCAGAAGCAGCCAATCATAGCAAGATGAAAATGAAATCATAACAAATATGCCTATAGCGCAATGACAATCCGTAGTATGTAGTGGGCTTGTAAAAGAAAGGAGTCTCCACTATGATTGACTACTGCTGAGAAGTGATATTTGATTTTTAATGTTCTTGATTACTTCAATTCACCGTTGGCAAACTTGTTAACAAAATAGATTTGACCTTTGCCTGTAACTTTTGGCGTTTTAGTAATGCTTGTATGTCCATCGGAATGAACGAATGTTCCTTCTTTGATTTCAAACAAGCCTAATTCCATTGATTTTTGTGTCGGCATGTTGTAGTCACTGCCTTTTCTTGAAATCAAATAGCCATTTTCTCTCAGGCAAGCAAACAATCGATTTTGTCCAATGTCATGGCCGTTTTGCTTGATGATCTTCGCTAGTTCGCCAACAAGAATTGAACTTTTACTTGCTGAGACGGCATCAGCGAATAAGGCTTTAGGCTTTAACACTGTATTTTCTTCTAACAATAAATTGCATTTTGCCTGAAGATAATCCATTGATTTCTTCAATAAGAACTCTGGATCGTTTAATTTGTTTTCCATTTGGTTAAAAGCGTTGATGTATTTCACTTTCCAATCTAGCGCTTCTTTTCCTGTAAAGCCCATTGCCAGCAGAGAAAAGCCATCTCGATTCATTAAGAACATTGGATACTGCTTACCTCTGTTTTCATAGGCTGACTCAAAGAACATAGATTTGGCTGCCGAATTTTCGGCCGCGAGATTTCTGATGCTTTCTAGCACATGTCTATGCTCTTTTCCAAAATCCTTTGCTACTTGCAAACTGGATACAAGCATTTGATTGTTTTCATACTTAATTTCAATTTCATTCATCTGAATCACTCCTTTCTGTAAGTCTTTGTGAATTCCTGTCACCTGCGCTATAATTAAGATATCAACTCTAGCACAGTTGAAATCTAGTAGAAAGTGAGGTGAAAATAATGGAGAGTAGTAATTTTATCTTTGCAAACATCATAGATGTTTTTGAGACCTCTGAAATTTCAACATGTAATAAGATGTTAGCTAATCATTGGGTATTGTTAAATGTTTATTCTGTTTGTACTGATTACGAGTACAAAGACTACTTAACCAAATATGTCCTTGGGTGGGACAAAAATAACGGAAGAATTCCAAAAAAATAAAATTACTTAATACGGATCACTACAACCGAAATGTTTCCGTTACCCTGAACTGTGGCATCTGTCGCAATCCATTCTTCATTATGGTTTGCTAATAGCGATGCCACTTTTCGCATATCTGATGTTTCAATAACTTCTTTTGCATAATGGTAAATTTTCTGTTTCATTCTCTCCCCCCCCTCTTTTTCTCAAAATTCTTTTTCATAATCCATTTATTAGGCATTTATTGATACCTAACTCCCGACATTGATTTCCAGTTTGTGGTAAAATTGGGTTAGTCGGATTTGATAAATGTTTCCGCTGGAACATTTAAAGCTTGAATAATTTTAGCGAATTCTTCTGCTCCCATTTTTCTTCGTCCGTTCAAACTTAAGGATAATTTGTCCTCATCTAACCCAATTTTCTCAGCAAGCCATTTCTGCTTTATCCCATTTTCTTCAAGATATTTTTTAATACGTTTTCCAAGACACATTTAATCACCTCCTTTATGCAATCCATTTAAAATGGACTACAATCATAGTAATCCATTTTAAATAGTTTGTCAATGGATTTCTAAATAAAAATTTCATTTTAAATGGATTTTTGTTTTACTTTTCTAAATTTCAATGTTACAATCTTTTTTAGAAAAGAGGTGTTAACATTTATGACATTAGGTGAGAAAATAAAAGCTTTAAGAAATGAGGTTGGCCTAAAGCAATCTGATATCGCTTTAGAATTGGGAATAAAGAACACTACTGTAAGTAATTGGGAAAAGGATATCAGTAAACCTGATATTGATACAATCGAATATCTCTGCCATCGTTTTCATGTTCCTGCAAGTTATTTTATAGATGACTTGGCAAGCAAAGAAATACTCTCTTTCAGCGAAAAGGAAGTTATAAAAAAATACCGTGCCCTAGATGAACACGGAAAAAAGATAACTGACTATATATTAAATTCTGAATACGATCGTTGTACCACTATCAGAGAACCAGAACCTTTATACACTAAGTTTATTGATAAGGTTCCTAACTTTGCTAGTGCTGGTACTGGTGACTATTTGTTTGATGATATTCCTTTTGAGAAGATAGAAGTTGATGCAGATTGCATAGCTGATTTTGCTATCGGTATCGATGGCGATAGTATGGAACCAACATATTTTGATGGTCAAACAGTTCTTGTTAAAAAGCAAAATACAATTAATATTGGCGAAATAGGCATATTTATCGTTGATGGAGAATGTTATATAAAAGAGTTAGGTCAAGATAGGCTGATAAGCCACAATAAATGTTATCCTGATAAAATGTTTAATGAGTGCATGGATATTCGCATAGTTGGGAAAGTTGTAGGCGTTTATGAATAAAAAGATTGAAAAAGAGATTGAAGAGAAGTTAAAAAAACTTATAGGAACAGTTGGCCGATACGCTGCATATCCTGTACTTAATGACGAAAAAGCCACGTATACTTATGCTTGTTACGCTAGTGGGGATGGAATGATTAATGCTGGTATTCAAACTGACGATCTTCTTTTGCTTGAATATACTGAAACATTGTTAGATGGAGAAATAGGCGCATTTTTCGTTGATGGCTATAAACCAATGATTAAACGATTCTTCCATGATAGAAAACATAGGATGTATATTCTTCAATATGAAGATGGTAAACAAGCGCCGATTCTAATCAATGATGATGATTCAACTTTCCAAATATTAGGGCGTCTAATATCAGTGGTAAAAAAAGTTGGGAGAGAAAGATCATGATAAATGGTTTGCTACATTTTCTCTTTTTACCATATATTTGGCTTTTTCGTATGATTTATTTCATGTCGAAAGTTACCATAAAGATGATATTTTACGCTATGAAGTATTTAGTTCTGTTTTTGAAAATGATAAAGCACAAATTTGAGTATACTGAAGCAGAAAGTCAATCAGAATTCACTGATAATTTTACAAAAGATAACAGCTTCTTAGAACAAGAATCTAAATCAATAGAAAATATAGCAGATTTATCTCAAGATAACGAAATTATGATGCCTGAGGAAACATATGAAGCAAACGATAAACAAACTTTCACTATCGTTTCTGCAAATAGATATTTAAACTATTTTTACGATTCAATACGTGAAAAAGCGCCTATTGAAAAAGAAGAATTGAAGAAGCTTATTGATTTAACAGAATATCAGTTTGAATACTCATTAAATGTTTTATTGGATAACAATGCAGTATATTACCATATAAATAAAATTTGTATAAACGATAATTTTAACTTCAAGTTTCAATATGAGCATAGTGATGAATATGACATATTAAATTCAATCTATGACACCGATAAATATAAGCAATATCAAAAAATTAAAACTGGAATAGAATTTGAGTATTTTCTTGCAGAAAGATTAAAAGAGCATGGATATAAAACAAGTATGACTCCTCAGTCAAATGATTATGGTGCGGATATTATCGCAATTAAGGATAATATTAAATATGTTATACAATGCAAATTCTATTCTAAACCTCTCGGGATGCAAGCTGTACAAGAAGTTTTAGGTGCTTTAAATTATTATCAAAGTAATATAGCAATCGTGGCAACCAATAGCACTTATACAAGGCAAGCTACAGAATTAGCGAAAAAGAGTAACGTTATTTTATGGGATGGGACCTACATTTTAAAAAATCTGATACAAGAATAAATAAAAAACCACCCTACGCCAATAGGATGGTTCAAGTCCGGTGATTCGCCAAAATCACCAAGTAACCGTGATAAAAAATGTCTGCCCGACATTACTTTTTATCATGCTCATTTTACCATAAATCAAGTAAAGGAGCAAATACAAATGAAAAAGAAAAATACCTACAGACGCCGGCCTAATAATACCGGCACTGTTGTTAAATTATCTGGTAATCGAAGAAAACCTTATGCTGCCAAAATAACAACTGGGTATGATCCTATAAGCGGACTGCAGCTGCAGAAGCCTATCGGTTATTTTGAGACAAGAGAAGAAGCACTTGAAGCTTTAGCTTTGCACAGTATGGCCGAAAGAAAAGCCTTGGATCAGGAAACTCTGAGCACATTAGGCGGCAATACATATGACCAGATCATGGCGATGAAGAACAAAAATCTTCCTACGTTTGCCAGTTTATATGAACAAGTAACAGTTAAACTGTTTGAAAGTGTTTCTAATTCTCGTGCAGCTGCTTATAATGCTGCTTTTAAAAGGCTTAACAGACTACACGATAAGAAGATTAATACAATAACTTTGTTCGATCTGCAGGAGACAGTCGATCTAAGTAAACCAGAAGTAAAACAGAAAGTATTATGCGATATGAAAACCATATGCGTCAAAGTATTTGAATACGCTGTTATTCATCAATATATTAGTCGTGATACTGATTTTACAAGTTATATAGACACAAAACAAACTGATAAAGAATCGGATAACAGCAGTAAACATAAGGCTTTTAGTATTGAAGAAATTCGCAAACTATTTGAAGACGGCGGCATCGAAGCAAAAATTGTACTGACTTATATTTTTACTGGTTGCCGGCCTAATGAGCTGCTTAACCTAAGCAACAGTGCTATACATATAGATGAACTATCTAACGATAACGGAAAAGAACAACTGATCAGTTATATTATCACCGGTTCAAAAACAGCAGCTGGTAAAGGCAGATGTATCCCGATCCATAACCTTATCAGGCCGTTTATAAAAGAGGCGATAAAAGAATTATCATCTTATAAGAATCCTAAGTCTGTTCGTTATGATGTCTTTGACCCTCTTATGAAAAAGATGGAAATGGATCATCTACCCTATGATACCAGGCATACTTTTGCAACACTAGCCAAGCTTAATAAAGTTGATGAGTTTTGTCGAAAAAGGATCATGGGGCATAAAGCAGCCAATTTGACAGACGATGTTTATACCCATACAATCTATAACCAGCTATACAATGAAGTCCAAAAAATCAAGGTTTAAAAAGGGCTAAAGTTTGTTACTTATTTGTTACTTATTTTGAAAAAGCAAGGCTCGATTTGGCTAAAAATAGCGGTAAAATCGCTCTTTTTTAGGGTTGAAATTTTCTAAAAAAGAAATTCCAAAAAACTACGTTCAGGATCCTGGCAATTTCATTGATCTCCTGATTGATGATGAAAGAAAACGCTGGCTTTATGAAAAAATCTATGCCCTTAATCAAAAAGAAAGAGAAATCATGATACTGTCAGTCACTATGGAACTGTCTGATAAAAAAATTGCCGAAATCTTAAATATCAGTGAAGACGCAGTTAAAATGACCCGATACCGCATTCGAAAAAAATTGAAAGCATTAGCTAAAAAGGAGGGCTACTATGAATAAAGACGATTTAAATAAACAATTAAAAAAAGAAATAAATAAATCCATATCGCAAATTATCTATCAGAAATTTATGAAAATGCTGCTGGTTATTGTGATTATCATATCCGCAGTCAGTTATGGGGCAAACTGGATTGATACGCATGTATATCTCACACCCTATAATATTGAAGCGCTGACCGACGAGGACAGGACAAGACTATTTCCTGCACTGATGAAAACCATGATGCAGTTAATTTACCCCAATACAACACTATATATCTTGCCATATACCGATAAAAACAGCAGCAGCTTTTATATAAACGCGCAATTGGATATGGATATTGATACTTCTGAATGGGGAATACTTAGTGATCGTGCCCATAATCTTTTTCTTGATTTTACTGCCGGAAAACTAAGCGAACAAAAACCTGCCACCAATTTTTCTTATAACCCTGGTTTTTTCCAAATGAAACATACTGACTCAATTGGCAATACTATTGGCCTGGGCGTATCCGTCAAAACTGCTTTAGCTGATATTCAGTCGCTTGAAAATACAGCCCGTATAGGTGCTTATCTGATTTTTAAAGAACCTTTAACTGCGGATGAATTTGTCGAATGGATGCAACAATATCCAGACTTCACTTATTCCTGGCTGGCCAGTTATGTTAAAGATGACTTACTGGAAGGCTTCCCACTAATCAATACAGCATATGCCCTCAGTGATACTTCGACGGCCCTTTACCCTCACCTATCCCGGACAAATAAACCATTCGAGACCGGAGACGAATTAAAAGAGCATTATTTATCTATCCTGAAAATGCTCGCTGATTATCCATCTTTTACTTCTGCATTCCTTGATTATTATCCAGACCGGCAACTGGATATGGAAAAACGCTTAGCAAGAACAAAGGATAATTTTGAAGTCTACGCTGTCCGCATTATTGCCACTAAAGAAGCATTGGGAGATCTTTTAAATGATACCCATCTTTCAGGAATGTTTATTCGCGAAACCCGCTAAATAAAAAGCTTTCTTCAATCCCTCATAAACAGGAATGAAGAAGGCTTTTATTTTTTATTTTCATTGAGTAAATTGATTTAACCACAGGTTTCATCCTTACAGCCGCCATCAAGAACTGCTTCTGCCAAATCTCTAAGCGCTGCCTTGCTGTCTTCGTTTAAGGAGCCCTTAATCGTGACAACCGGCGCTAAAATTTCCATTGCTTTTAGTGATTCTAAAGTCTGCTGCATCGCTTTTGCCGCTGTAGGTGCCCAAGAGCCATTTTGAATCAATCCCACTGTACGTTTCTGAAAATTCTTAGCTTGCAAATGCTGCAGGAACTCTGCCATTGGCGGGAATACTCCGCCATCATAGCTGGAAGCCGCTAAAATCAGACGATCATAACAAAAAGCATTGGCCACAGCTTCAGAAACATCCGTTCGGCATAAATCCTGAACAATGACCGTTTCTCCTGCTTTTTCCAACTGTTCTTTCAGATATTCTGCAGCAGCCATCGTATGTCCGTAAATTGAAGCACAGGCAATCAGCACACCGCTTTCTTCAGGCATGTAAGAACTCCATAACTGATAATATCGCTCACATTGTTCAATAGATTCTTCAAGAACCGGGCCATGCAGCGGGCAAATCTTTTTGATATCCAATTTTGCAGTCTTCTTCAGAACATTTTGTACCTGCATACCAAATTTACCGACAATATTGGCATAATACCGTCTGGCCTCAATCACCCAGTCTTCCTCTGAAGCAAAAGTGCCAAAAGCATCGGCCGAAAAAAGAATCTTTTCACTTGTTTCATAGCTCATCATGACCTCAGGCCAATGAACCATTGGGGCCATGATAAAAGTCAATGTATGTTTGCCAAGAGATAACTGATCGCCCTCTTTAACCGCTATTCTTTCTGCTTGTATTTTTCCCTCAAAAAACTGATCAATCATTTGGAAAGTCTTAGCATTTCCAACAATTTTTACACCCGGATACTTTTCACAAAGTACTTGCACTCCCGCTCCATGATCCGGTTCCATATGAGAAACCACTAAATAATCAGGCGTTCGTCCTTGCAATATTTTCTCCAGATTATCCAGCCACTCTTTTTCAGCACGCTGATCCACTGTATCCATCACTGCAATTTTGTCATCTATCACCACATAGGAGTTATAGGTAACGCCCATTTTCAGTGGATACTGTCCTTCAAATAAATCTAAATCTTTATCATAAACACCAGCATAAAAAATAGAATCTGTCACATACATTGCCATCACCTCAGCTATATTCTACTCAAAAAGAAACGATTCTTCAAAAAGTATGCTCAAAATATTCTTCAGCTTCTGTTTTCTCAAATTTAACATGATTGCTGTTCTTCAGCATCTGAGATACCAACAAATTTTTCCAGACTATTATCTGATACGCCTGTTCCATGCTCAAAAGCGCTTGCCAGCAACATCAAATCATCTTCGCCGTAGATAACCCCTTGCGCGTAATACCATTTTTGATCCAATTCATCAAAAAGATAAACCCATTCGCACCAGCTGTCGTCATAATCAATAAGAAACTCTGACAAATTCTGGTAATGATTAAGCTCACACCCACTTTCACCACGATCTCTGGCATAGGCCACCGTCACATCCACCTGGGGATGATCGTAGCTGTGAAAACAACCAGAATCTGGTGCCAATTTAGGATACAAACAACTGATATCCCCCAAAGCAAGCAGCTTGTCAATGCGCTCACTTTTGGCATAATACGTATACAAAATATAGCCGACATGTTCCAGATAGCCATCGAAATGACAATAAATAACGTCTACTGAACGGTCTTTTCTAATCTTTCCAATAAAACTTCTCGTTGACATAATGATTTCCTCCTTTTATTTTGTCCTTCACTTAAATATCAGCTTCACTAAAAGAGATGACTTTAATTTTTTTAAAAAATTTTTCCGATACCTGAGCATTCGAATTTATTGAAAAAATTCCAGACAATTCAAGAAGCAGAAAAATAATCATTTTCAAAAATTCGAGCGGATTAAAGATAAAACTTATTGATAATATTGAAAGCAGAAATTTTAAAAGCGGATAAAATACTTTCCGCTTTTTTGACTTCAGAATCCATTTTTATATAAAGATTCCAGTTAAGTAAATTTAGAATTTCTAACATATTAGAACTTATTTACAAGTAAATAATTGTCTCTTTGAATTAGCAAATCTTTAATTGTGTATGCTTTGATTAGCGACTATAATAAATTCATCTAACATCAACCCTTTAGGTACTTTGATTAATCGTCAAAAAAATTTAAAAAAATTGAAGTCAATCTTATTTTTCCTTTAGATATTAAAGATGAAGGGACATCCAGTTCGTTAAGTGATTGCTTAGCGATTCTTTCTCAATATCTTTCAGCTTTCTGTTTTGTTGTTTATTACAGTCTTTTGTTTTATTCATCTGTCAATTTCTTCATTTAATTTTCTTGTTTCTTTAAGGAGGTTATCGTATGAATATTGAAACAACTCTTGCCAGATCTATCCGTGTTTATGATAGGGAAAGTCGCTATGATGCTGCTTGTAAGTCTATTTTGGCTAATAAATTCATTTTAGCCTGGATCTTAAAATCCTGTATCTCTGAATTTCGAAACTATGATATTGAGGATATCGCTGAAAACTTTATTGAGGAT
>Ga0129308_1003314_pt1 | contig 11809 bp, 12 predicted proteins | sample L827metagenome_FD_94440 | JGI IMG/M metagenome (GOLD analysis project Ga0129308, IMG submission 94440) | Ring-tailed lemur group fecal microbial communities from Wisconsin, USA - L827 metagenome | ecosystem: Host-associated > Mammals > Digestive system > Large intestine > Fecal | place: USA... | reverse complement strand
TTCACCGGCGGACCGAGAAGCGTATATCTTGACGATTCTCCCCGTATGACAAGCGAGATATTTGAGCTTGGCGTGCCGATATTCGGTATATGCTACGGCGCACAGTTTATGGTATACGGTCTGGGCGGAACTATCGGCAAGGCTAACGAGAATGCGGCGGCTGAATTTGGCAGGACAGAGTGTGAATTTGATACCGACTGTGCTGTATTCAGCGGACTTAAAAAGAATTCGGTAGTATGGATGAGCCACAACGACTACATTGAGGTTCTCCCCGAAGGCTTCAAGGCTGTAGGTCACAGCGACAAGTGCCCTTATGCCGCAATAGAAAATGCTGAAAAAGGCTTTTATGCAACACAATTCCACCCTGAAGTAAACCACACGGAGCAGGGCTTTGATATGCTCGGCAACTTCTTATACAAGGTTTGCGGTTGCAAGGGCGACTGGACAATGAAAAATTACGCCAAAGACGCAATAAAGCAGATCCGTGAAAAAGTCGGCGACGGCAAGGTTCTTCTTGCGCTGTCGGGCGGTGTTGACAGCTCGGTAGCCTGTGCTCTGCTGTCAAAGGCGGTAGGAAACCAGCTTACCTGCGTATTTGTCGATCACGGCTTTATGAGAAAGAACGAGGGCGACGAGGTTGAGCAGGCATTCAAGGACTGGGATGTAAACTTCATCCGTGTAAATGCCGCCGACCGTTTCATCAGCAAGCTTGAGGGCGTATCCGACCCTGAGACAAAGAGAAAGACCATAGGCGAAGAATTTATCCGAGTATTTGAAGAAGAAGCTAAGAAAATAGGCAAGGTAGATTTTCTCGTTCAGGGTACGATATATCCCGATGTTATAGAAAGCGGTACAGGTGACGCCGCCGTTATAAAGTCACATCACAATGTAGGCGGTCTTCCCGACTATGTAGATTTCAAGGAGATAATCGAGCCGCTTCGCCTGCTGTTCAAGGACGAGGTAAGAAAGCTCGGCACGGAGCTCGGTCTTGCAGATTATCTTGTATGGCGTCAGCCCTTCCCGGGTCCCGGTCTTGCAATAAGAATAATCGGCGAAATCACCCGTGAAAAGCTCGCTACCCTTCAGGATGCAGACTATATCTTCCGTGAGGAGATAGCGAACGCCGGTCTTGACCGCAGCATAAACCAGTACTTCGCCGTACTGACAAATATGCGCTCTGTCGGTGTTATGGGCGATGACAGAACCTATGACTACACCCTTGCGCTCAGAGGCGTCACCACCAGCGACTTTATGACCGCAGACTTTGCCCGCATACCCTATGATGTGCTCGAAAGAGCAAGCGTGAGAATAGTAAACGAGGTAAAGAATATTAACCGAATTTGCTATGATATTACAAGTAAGCCGCCGGCTACTATTGAGTGGGAATGAGTAAAATCCCAAAAGAATGGCTTAACAAAGCCGTTTGTGGCACTCCAAACCCCGATTTGATAGCAAAATGATAGCAGGCGCAAAACCGCATTTGTTGTGATTATCGCAAGCGGTTTGCGGGTGTATCCAAATAATTAAGGCATTATCGACTTATGCAGTCGGTAATGCCTTTTTTGTTATTTAGGGGCTTTGCGCTTCTCGCTCAATCGCTTGTGGGTGCGTTCTGCTTCAACAAGGGGATAGCGGTAACGCCACTGGTCGTATTCCTCTTTGGTTATCTCTCCGTTGCGCCACTTTTCTGCTTCCCTCTGCCACGCCTTGAAGATATCATACATCTTGGAGTATTCCCTGCTGTTCGTGTTCAACCGGATAACAGGCTCACCGTCAACCTCGTCAATTTTTATGCCGTACAGGTCTTCGAGAGCGAATAGCGTGTGCATAACACCTACATAGCTTTCGATGTCAGGAACATTCAGAGCCGCAGGAGATACATTCAGCGCTTCGGCTATTTTCTCTGTTTGGTCTGCTTTAGGAACACGAGTTCCGCTTTCGTATTGAGCCATACGGATATCGGCGGTCTTTTCGGGCAGTCCGGCAGATATGCCAAGCCACTTTTGCGTCATACCCCGTAAATTACGGATAAACCGTATTCTTTCGCCTATTGCCATACAAATCAACTCCTTTTATACTATTTAGTATAACATAAAGGTTTAAGATAGTCAATAGAAAATAAACAAAAATGTTTACTTTTTTTAAAAAAGGCATTGACAAAAGCATTTTTGTTTAGTATAATACAATACAGATAAACATATTTGTTTAACAGCAGAAAGGAGGTGTTCTTATGTCAAAGTCCATATTTATGCGTGTTGATGAGGTGGCAGAGATACTCGGTGTTTCCGAAGCCTACGCCTACAAGCTAATCAGACAGCTTAACAAGAAGCTCGAAAAGACAGGCTGCATTACCATTTCGGGAAGAATTGACAGGAATTTCTTTATGGACCAGTTCTACCGCTCGGACAAACTGCCAAACGATGAAAAGGAGATTGATTGATTATGGCAGCATTCAAGGACAAGAAAAACGGCTCGTGGTACGTTCAGTTTCGCTATGTGGATTGGAAAGGCGAACGACAGCAGAAGCTGAAGCGTGGCTTTGCCACAAAGCACGAAGCGCTCGATTGGGAACGGGAGTTCCTTATGCAAAAAAGGTGCGACCCGAATATGACCTTTGAGAGCTTCGCAAAGCTGTACGAAAAGGACGTAAAGCCCCGTTTGAAGCTGAACACTTGGCTTAGCAAGGAAAGCGTTATTCAGAAGAAGATACTGCCCTACTTTGCCAAGAGAAAGCTATCGGAAATCACACCAAAAGACATCATAGATTGGCAGAACGAGATACGGCTGCTCACCGACAGCAAGGGAGAACGGTATTCCCCTACATATCTGAAAACAATCCATAATCAGCTTAGCTGCATATTCAATCACGCCGTGAAATACTACGGTCTGACTACAAATCCTGCGGCGAAAGCGGGAAATATGGGCAAGGAGGAACGGCGGGAAATTATCTTCTGGACAGCGGAAGAATACCACAAGTTCTCCGAAGCGATAATGGACAAGCCGCTTTCATTCTATGCCTTTGAAATGCTCTATTGGTGCGGTATAAGAGAGGGTGAGCTTCTGGCGCTTACGCCGAACGATTTTGATTTCAAGGCGAAAACGGTAACGATAAACAAATCCTATCAGAGAATTCACAAGGAAGATGTAATCACCTGCCCTAAAACCAAAAAGAGCAACCGCACTATCGTAATGCCCGATATTCTCTGCGAGGAAATGCAGGAGTATATAAGTATGTTCTACAAGCTGGAGGAAAGTGACCGCCTGTTCCCTATTACAAAGCATTACCTCAAGCACGAAATGGAGCGAGGGAGCAAAATTGCAGGGGTTAAGCGCATTAAAATCCACAATCTGCGGCACAGCGCAATCTCTCTGTTGATTGAAATGGGTTTCTCGGCGGTTGCTATTGCAGAGCGAGTAGGTCACGAGAGCATAGACATAACCTATCGCTACGCCCATATGTTCCCGTCAACGCAGACGGAAATGGCGGACAAGCTGAATAATATCAGAAAGGAGAGCGAGGAGAATGTCGGCTAAATCACTTGACCCTAAAGGTCGCTTTCGTGGTAAAATCGTATCGTTCCGCTGTTCCGAGGAAGAAAATGCGGCGCTTGATGTAGCGGTACAGCTTTCGGGGCTTACAAAGCAGGACTATATCATATCAAGGGCGCTGAACAGGGATATTGTGGTACATCCAAATCCGAGGGTTTACAAGGCTCTGAAAGACAGGCTGGAATTGGTGCTTGCAGAGCTGAAAAAGAGTGAGGAAGCTGCAACAAACAGCGACTTGCTGGAAACCATTAACCTTATCGCCGTTACGCTTAACGGGATAAAAGGCGGTGAGGGATAATGGGCGAAAATGAAAAGACCGCCCCTGTTTCATCTGTTGGCGCAGATGAGGGGCAGTCTATCCCAAGCAACTCCATTATACCACAATCAAAGTCCGAAATCAAGTGGTTATCGGACGAAAAGAAGATAAACGAGCCGCTTTTCTGCGAGAGATTCTGTCAAAACCGTGAGCTAAAGTGCATTGACGGCATATTCTACTCGGTTGACGGGGCGGAGAGCCAAGAGAAAATCGCCGCTGAAGTCTCCGAAATGCTCATTGAGAACGGCATTACAACGGGGATTGCCAAGCGGTCAAAATCGCTCCTTGAAGCGCTGAAGCTATTCTGCCACAGCGCTCCGATTAAGCCGAACGAGGAAGAAATCCACGTCCTGAACGGCGTTGTAAAGGTGGACGGCGAATACAACAAAGCCCCAACTTTCATACCCGAAAAGAAATTCTGTGTCAATCGGCTCAATATCAACTATGACCCCGAAATCTGGGAGCGTGGTTGCTGTCCCGAACACTTTCAGCTGTTCCTTTATCAGCTGCTTGATGAGGAAGATGTCCTAACGCTCCAAGAATACCTCGGCTACTGCCTTATACCGTCCACAAGGGCGCAAACCGCCCTTTTCATAATCGGCAACGGCGGCGAGGGCAAGAGCCGTATTGGCGTTGTCCTGAATGCGATATTCGGTTCGGCTATGCTGTCGGGCAACTTTCAGCGTGTGGAGGACGACAAGTTCTTCCGCTACAACCTCATCAACAAGCTGCTGATGAACGATGACGATATGCAAATGACTGCCCTCAAATCAACGGGTTACATCAAGAACATCATCACCGCGGAGATACCGATTGATGTTGAAGCAAAGGGCAAGCAATCCCAACAGGCGCAGGTATATAGCCGCTTTCTTTGCTTCGGCAACGGCTCACCGAAAGCGCTCTATGACAAATCGGACGGCTTTGCCCGCCGCTTGCTTATCCTCTCAACCAAACCAAAGCCGCCAAACCGTGTGGACGACCCATTTCTTGCGGATAAATTCATAGCCGAAAAGGAACGGATATTTTGCTGGATGTTGGACGGTCTGCGGCGGCTTATCAAGAACAATTATCGGTTTACGGTAAGCAAGAAAACAAAGGAGAATGTAGCCGAAGCGGTTGCGGAGAACTGCAATATCGTGGATTTCCTCGCAGAAGCGGCTGTCATCAGCGATAATTCCGCAATCAGCTCCACCACGCTTCACCGTGTGTATTCCGAGTGGTGCGAGGACAACGGCTTGACCGCCCTGAAACGGGAAACCTTTATAAATTGGCTGAAATCCAACGCTGACAAATACAATGTCAGCTACTCCAACAACATCTACGAAAACGGAAAGCGTGTCCGAGGTTTTGAGGGAATTGCTCTTAATAGGTGAATTTGGTGTACGGGTGTACGATTGGCTTTATAATGCGGAATGTCGGCAATATCAGCGTGTACAAAGGGTGTACAATGGCGTACATAGTACAAGGCTGGTACGCTGCCGTACATCTGTGGCAAGCCTGTCAAACCGCTTGGTTATGCGGAATGTACGCCTGTACACCAAAAGCGGCTCAATTTTCCTTATAATTCTTTTCAGCCTTTCTTTGATTTTAGCGGACTGCGAATTTATTGCAAAGCTGAAAAAGAAAAATGGGGTCACTGCTCGCCGCAGCACCCTGCCACTATCCGGGTGCCTTTCAGCCAAATCGCCACATTTTCTTTTTTCAGATTTGGAGTTGGAGGCGTTGTCGCTAGATGAAAGCAAAGCCGCACTCGGGGTCGGGTGCGGCTGAATGTGAATATGTAAGCTGCTCGACTTATGGGAATTTGTTTCAATAGAACAAAAATATCAGCAAATCCCAGTACATGTGCAAAGTAATCGGCACAAAGATATTCCTGCTTTTAATAAATGTCCAGCTGAATATTACGCTCAATATCATTACACCCAAAAAACTGAAGTTTGCAAAACTACTGATGAAAATCCCGTCATAGAACCATTTTGGAAAATGGATTGCAAGGAACATAATGCCATTGATAAATATATACAGCCATTTCTTATTTTCATGGATTGTTGCGTTGAGAAGCCACCCACGGAAAACCATTTCCTCAGTCAGACCAACAAACAAAACAATAATAATGTCATTTTTACTAAAGTCATCACTTATAACAAGATTTCCATTTATCAAAATTACACTTGCAAGTATGTAAATAGTAAACAAAATAAAAATGGGCATATATTTTAGCCAATTGACTTTTTTAGCAAACATTTCATTCAAAGGGATATAAACTTCAGTATTAAAGTACTTTATCAACAGAATAGCTGGTAAAGTCCAAATCAGGTTTTTTATTACTCCGCTTTTTACAAGCTGGCACAAAATATCATTGGTAATAATATTGCTCAGCATGCTTTTTACTACAATCTCAAAGACTGCCCATAAAGTATAAAAAGCAATTATATATATTATCAAGATAGTTGTTTTCTTTTGTTTAGTCATATATAAAGCTCCTGATATATTCCGATTTGTTGATGTGAATATTATACCATAACCAACCAAGAAATTCAACCACTTTTCAGCCACCGATTTTCGGAGGAAAGCAAATTTTCTTGCAAAGCTGAAAAAAGCACCGATGTCGGTGTGTGGAAGCAGGGCAGACGGAAAGCCAAGCGGGGATTGCAAAGGGGGCTCCCTTTGCCCCTCGGAGAGCGCCTTACCCTTGATGTTGATGAAGCCTGCGAAATCAATGTCAAGGGTATTATGGCGTTACTGTTGGCACAACAGTAAAAATACCGCAACGAAAGGAGATTATTCTTATGAGCGAAAAACGCATTTCCCATTGTCAAGGCAAGGGAAGCCTTACTCACAACAACCGCAAATTCAATGCCAAGAATGTTGATGATACCCGAACGAAGGACAACATTGTTTTCGTTCAACAGCCTATTGAAGAAGCATACGAGCACCTATTCGGTGCTGCCGTTGAGCGATACAACGCAAGGCAGAAACGAGCCGACAGGAAGATAAACACAAGCTACTACGAACATACTTTCAAACGGAAAATCTCGCAAACCGTTGTTACCGCCGCCGACAAGCGTAAGAGCTTTTACGAAGATGTGGTGCAGATTGGCGATATGAAGAACACGGGCGTTGGCACTCCCGACGCTGAAATTGCAACCGCTTGCCTGACGGAATATATGCAGGGTTTCCAAGAGCGCAACCCGAATTTCTATGTGTTCAATGCTGTCTTGCATTTGGACGAAGCTACTCCGCACCTGCATATCGACTACATACCTGTCGGGCATTACAAAATGGGCGTTGACACCCAAAACGGTATAGCGCAGGCTCTCAAAGAAATGGGCTACGGTAGTGGCAAGGACACCATAAGCCGCTGGCGAGAAGCAGAGTGCAAGGTGCTGACCGAGATTTGTAACCGGCACGGCATACAAATTGCCGCTCCAGAAAAATCCCGTGGCAGTCTGACGGTGGAACAGTACAAGGAGTATGCCAAGATAACGGAACAGGTTGAGGAAAAGAAAGAGGAAATCGCCGTCCTATCCGAGCAAGCCGAGAGCGCAGACAGGCTCTTGAAACACCGTGAGGAACTGCGAACGCAGGTTGAAGCCGTTATTGACGAGCTGGACGAGCAGTACCAAGAAAAGAACGCTGTTGTTGAGCATTTGGACGAGGAGATAGCGGAGAAATCCTCTGCCCTAACACAGACCACCGCCGAGCTTGCCGATAATCAGACCTTGCTTGAAACGAGCGCCCGAAAGGTAACGAAGCTCAAATCCATAGACGAGATTGAAACCGGCAAGACAATGTTCGGCGGCAAGGTTACGCTCTCCAAAGAAGATTACGGAATGCTGACCGACCTCTCCAAGAAGCAGATTGCCGCCGAGAACAGGGAGAGCGAGCTGACCGACGAGATTGCAAGGCTGAAAAAGGAAAACGAGGAAGCTGCGGCAAGGAACGCCGCTCTGGAACAGAAGGTAGAGGAGATATACCCTCTCAAAAATAGACTACGCAAGGCTGAAAACGAGCTTGGAAGCCTGAAAGCATTGTACCAAAAGGTGTTGGAGTTTATTGAGAGCCTGAAGCTCACGCAGAAGCTGCAGGAGTTCTTAAAGGCGAAAACAAAAGCACTAAAACGCTAAGTTTTTTCACCTAAGCAGAAAATGCCTTGTTGTTCATAGCTAAAAAGCTATTGAAAAATCTCATAATATGTGCTATAATTATGATTGGATAGATAGACCCATACTCTGAAAGGAGTTCCTATGAAATACACAACTGTGAAACCCTTTATAAAGTGGGCAGGCGGAAAAAGTCAGCTCCTTAATGAAATTCGAGCAAAGTACCCCGAAAAGATAGATAAATACTGTGAGCCTTTTGTTGGTGGTGGCGCAGTTCTGCTTGACGTGCTTGCTAACTGCCACCCTAAAGAGGTTCTGATTAACGATATTAACGCCGAACTTGTAAACACATATATGCAGATTAAGAATAATGTTGACAAGCTGATAATTCTTCTTTCAGATATGCAGGATAGCTTTTGGGCGAAGAATGGCATAGACAGGAAATCAATGTATCTTGCCAAGCGTGAGCGATTCAACGATTTGAAGGTCAACGGAGATGAGCAGATCAATCTTGAAAAGGCAGCTATGTTCATCTTCCTAAACAAGACCTGCTTTAACGGTCTTTATCGTGTAAACAGTAAGGGGCTTTTCAGTGTTCCTATGGGTGCATACAAAAATCCGCCTATCTGCGACGCTGAAAACCTGCGACTTATCAGCAAGCTCTTGCAGAACGTGCAGATAAAATGTGGAGATTACAGCGAGTGTGCGGAGTTTATCGACGAGAACACATTCGTCTATATCGATCCCCCCTACCGTCCGCTTACCGCTACCGCTTCGTTTACTTCTTACTCCGAGAATGAGTTTGGAGATAAACAACAGATTGAGCTGGGAAAGTTTATTGATGATATTACTGTCACAGGGGCAAAGGTTGTCGCAAGTAATTTCGATCCCAAATACGTCGATATCGGCGATGATTTCTTTGACGACCTCTACTCGTCATATTCTATTTCAAGGGTATCGGCAAAGAGAATGATAAACAGCAAGGCAAGCAACTATATAGCCGCATAAATTATGATTGGATAGTGTTATGAAGAAAAAATACAATGTTGTAATTGAAGAAACTGTTTCGAAAACCTTTGAGATTATTGCTGATGATGAAAACCAAGCCAAATCAATTGCTGCAGAAAAGTATAAGTCTGGCGAATTTGTGCTTGCTCCGGGAGAACTAACGGCAAAACAAATTCAGGTTAGTAATGACAATGACATCTTTATGGATTGGGAAGAATTCTAATGAACTTTCATTTTGACACAACTCTTGCCGAAAATTATAACAGTAACTCACAGAAAATCCGAGTGATGAGTGAGAATTGGGTTGGGAGAAATATATTCTGCCCGATTTGCGGTAATCCTCATATTTGTAATCTCAACAACAATATGCCTGTCGCGGATTTGCAATGCGATAATTGCGGCGAAATATATGAATTGAAAAGCAAAAAGGGCAAAGTCGGAAGCAAGATAAATGACGGTGCTTATTCTACTATGATTGAACGCATTAACAGTTCAAGCAATCCTGATTTGTTTATTATGAGTTATTCTTCTGATTATCAGGTTACAGACCTGTTGCTGGTTCCGAAATTCTTTTTTGTTGAAAGCATAATTGAAAAACGCAAGCCACTTTCCCCTACTGCTCGCAGAGCAGGTTGGGTTGGATGTAACATTGTATTTGGCAATGTACCTGTTCAGGGAAGAATAAAGATTATTGAAAACCAGAATGTGTTTGATACCGTTGAGATTGTAGGGAATTACGCTCAAGTAAGAAAACTGCAAACCAACAATCTTGAGAGCCGCGGATGGCTTATGGACGTGCTCAACTGTGTCAACGCAATAAATACTGCTGATTTTTCATTACAAGATATTTACGCTTTTATTGAGCAGCTTGAAGAAAAACATATCAGTAATCATAATGTTGAAGCAAAGATAAGGCAACAGCTTCAAATTTTGAGAGATAAAGGCTTCATTGAATTTACAACGAGAGGTCATTATAGAAAAATATTATAATAAACACCCACTGGTCCTTCCCAAACCGTGGCAACTGGGCAACCCACGACGCAAAATGGAGGGGCAACTGGTCGCCATACATTCCGAGAAACATCATTCTACGATACTCGCAGGAAGGCGATTTGGTTCTCGATCAATTCGCTGGCGGCGGGACGACGCTCGTTGAAGCAAAGCTACTCAACCGTGATATTATCGGCATTGATATAAATGATGTTGCTCTTGAACGCTGTCGGGAAAAGGTTGATTTTGAGTATGAACCTGCAAATGGCAAAGTGTATATCAACAAGGGCGACGCTCGCCACCTTGATGCTATACCTGATGAAAGCATAGACCTCATCTGCACTCACCCGCCCTATGCCGACATAATCAAGTACAGCGATGGTATAGACGGCGATTTATCGCAGCTAAAAGTCAAGGACTTCCTTGAACAGATGAAGCCTGTCGCAGCGGAATGCTTTCGTGTTCTGAAAAAAGGTAAATTCTGCGCTATCCTTATGGGGGATACCCGCCAAAAAGGATGTATGATACCTATGAGCTTTGATGTTATGAGGATATTTCAAGACGCTGGTTTCACCCTCAAAGAGCTTATCATCAAGGAACAGCACAACTGTAAGGCTACGGGATATTGGAAAACCAACAGTGTGAAGTATAACTTCCTGCTGATTGCACACGAGTATTTATTTGTGTTTAGAAAATAGATAATCAAACTACCGCCGAACATTTTTATTTTTTGACGGTTAACGAATATAAAACAACTCATTGATGTATAACAATTAATACAAAGGAGCAATTATTCTTATGCCTATGATCCAACCGCATAACAAGTGGAGACATTATAATTCACAATATGGAATTTGCATTAACGAAACTTGTGAAAGAGTTACTGAAAAATATCTAATTCCAAATTATACAAGTAAGATAAAGCTGATATTTACTTCTCCTCCTTTTCCCTTAACTAGGAAAAAGAATTATGGAAATCTTTCTGGGGAAGAGTATAAAAAATGGTTATGCTCGGTTATAAAACATCTCTTACCTCTTCTCTCAGATGATGGTTCTTTGGTAATTGAAATTGGAAATTCCTGGGAGCACGGTTCTCCAACTTTTTCTACCCTCCCATTAGAAACATTGTTAGATATTAAGAATGAGAACAACTTATTTCTTTGTCAGGAATTCATATATTACAATCCTGCTAGATTACCTGGACCAATTGAATGGGTAAACAAAAAGAGAATAAGGGTTAAAGATTCCTTTTCGAGGCTATGGTGGTTATCTAAAACTCCCAACCCATATGCAAACAACTCGGAAGTACTTGAGCCATATAGTGCTCAAATGAAAAAATTGCTAAAGACAGGTAAATATAATGCTGGTCCAAGGCCCTCCGAACACAACATAAGCGAATCATCTTTTTTGAGCAATAACGGAGGAGCAATACCCTCGAATGTAATCATTGCAGCAAATACAGATTCAAATAATTCTTACCTAAAGAACTGCAAAAAGAATAATCTCCCTATTCACCCTGCACGTATGCCCATTGCTGTTCCAGAATTCTTTATTAAAATGCTAACAAATCCCAACGACATCGTCCTTGACTGCTTTGCTGGTTCTAATACAACTGGTTTCTGCGCTGAACAACTTCAAAGACAATGGATATGTATAGAATCTGATAAAGATTATTACATTGGCTCCAAATATCGATTTAAAAGGTGATACTTAATATGACAATTGATTTTCCAGAGTCTTTTCCTACAATAGAGCAAATGGATAAAATCCTGCAAAAAACCATTGAGAAATCTTGGAAAACAGATATTGAGAAACAAGACATCCATAACTGGCTTTCAAATTT
>Ga0129308_1003310_pt1 | contig 11828 bp, 5 predicted proteins | sample L827metagenome_FD_94440 | JGI IMG/M metagenome (GOLD analysis project Ga0129308, IMG submission 94440) | Ring-tailed lemur group fecal microbial communities from Wisconsin, USA - L827 metagenome | ecosystem: Host-associated > Mammals > Digestive system > Large intestine > Fecal | place: USA... | reverse complement strand
CGTGGGAAAAATGCCCTCAAGAGCAGCTGTATTATGTGGATCTCAGAGAGAACAAAACGGGAGAAAGATCCATCAGAGAACGGTTCGAAGAACTGGGGATCCCTGAAAACGGTCCCGGAGACCTGCTCTTTGGTTCCTCCGACATAGGTAATGTAAGCTATGCCTGCCCGGCGTTCCACCCCTGTCTGCAGGTGGTGGATGAAGCCGCGACGCATACAAGAGAGTTTGCGCAGGCCATGAAGACAGACAGAGCTCATAAGCTGCTGGAAACAGGCGCGGAGCTGATCGGTCTGCAGATCGCCAATATCTTCAGCGATGAAGAAAAAATTGCGGGGATGAAGGCGGATTTCGAGAACAATAAGTAACACAGTGGTGCAGGCCTGAACAGTTGAAACGGCCGCCTGAGATCGATGGGATCAGGCGGCCGTTTTGCTATCGTACAGAAAATATCCCGAAGGAATATTGATGAAATAATAGAGAATTCTGCTTTGCCGGTGAGCCCGCGGAGCGGGGGATGATGTGGAATAGAACCTATCTATTCCTCCATAAAAAACTCCATGGCCAGACGGTTGAGGGAGTCCTGATCTCCGGCGGCCATCAGTTCTCTGGCCGAGTGCATGGCCAGCACCGGGACGCCCACGTCGGCGGTGAGCATGGGAAGCCACGCGGAGGAGAGGGAGCCCAGCGTGCTGCCCCCCGGAATGTCGGAGCGGTTCACATATTTCTGGTATGGAATGCGGTGGGCGGCGCACAGCTGCTGGATGACGCCCAGAGCGGCGCTGTCTGTGGCGTAGCGCTGACTTGTGTTGATCTTCAGAGCAAAGCCTCCGCCTGCCTGTGGGAAATTGGTGAGATCGTTTTTGTCCGGACGATTGGGATGGTATCCGTGAGCCACGTCCATGCTGATCATGTGGCCGGCGAGCAGGTTGTCATACATTCTTGCTTCGCTGATCCCCAGGGCGGCGTACAGTTTTTTGAGCAGGATCGTCGTGATCATGGAGTCGGCGCCCTGCTTTGTCTGGCTGCCTACCTCCTCATTGTCATAGAGCGCGATGAGACTGACGCTTTTTCCGTTTCCGTCTCCGTTTCCGGCGGCAGTGATCCCCTTGAGGCAGGCCATCACCGAGGTGAGATTATCCAGTCTGGGCGCGGACAGGAATTCGTTTCGCAGTCCCAGCAGACAGCCGTCTTCAGCGTTATAGACATAGAGATCGAAGTCCAGAATATCTTCTGGGGGGACGCCCAGCTCATCAGCCAGAAAGTCGTAGAAGAAGGTATCCTGATTGAGATCGTCTTCCAGAAGGCCGGCGATCGGGAGCATGTCGTTCTGCGGATTCAGCTCCTGTCCGCTGTTGATCTCGCGGTTGACGTGGATGGCCAGATTCGGGATCGTCAGCAGAGGGCGGCTTATTTCCACAAGACGGGTGCGCGGAGCGAAGACAGAATCGCCCTTCAGGGTGACACGGCCGGCCACGGAAAGGGGACGGTCCATCCAGGTATTTCGGATCAGCCCGCCGTAGCATTCCACGTTCACTTTTAGAAAGCTTTTGGAGGTCATTTCCGGAGCGGGTTTGATACGCAGACAGGGATGGTCCGTGTGGGCGGATAGGATCCGCAGGGAATGGGAGGTCTCCAGCTTTTCGCCGATGTGAAACGCAAAGAGACTTGTCCCGTACACCGTTACATAGTAACGGCCGCCTCGCTGAAGGTTCCAGTCCCCGCATAGATCCAGAGACTGAAATCCCGCCGCGTCCAGTATTTTCGCACTCTCCGCCGCGACGTGGAAGGGGGAGGTGCTTTTCTTTATAAACGATAGTAACTCATTTGCTGCATTCATGAAGAACTTCCTTTCTGCTGTTTTCCCGCTGTGTTCCTGTAGTTTTTCTGTGCTTTTCCCCGTTATCTTCCGGCCTGCAAAAGGCCCATTATTCGCTTTCAGCACCGTCCTCGGGTACGTTTGCCCTGTCTTTTCCACGATCGAGGCAGTACATGGAATTTTCATATATGTATATTCCGGCGCTTGCAAGGAAATTGGCGTACTCGGGATCGTCGAGCCTCTCGATGGATTCCGCGATCTGCCGGCGGATCTCCTCCGGCCTGAAAGGCGAGCGCACACCGCGGACGATGAGAAATACCACGGTCAGCGCCGTGCCGCAGAGCACCATCAGCCAGCCGTGGCCCTGATTCCAGAATAGCTCAAGAATAAAGTAAGCGAATACCAGACACATAGCCCAGACCGCAAGCATAACGCGGAGCATATCCAGTAAGACCGTCACGCGGAAGGCGAACGGGGTCTTCAGGGCGGGCTCCTTTATGGCGGGATCAATGAGGGTCTGTCCGCACTCGGTACAAATTTTGATCGGGCATCCATAGCCCCCATAGATGGTCTTATTGCGTTCCAGTTTTGTATCGCAGTGGGGACAGTTCAGCGAACGATTGCTCATGTGTTGTTCCTCCTTAAAACGCAGACTGCCGGCTTTTTCCGACGCGCTGCGGCTATGGCATTAAGTATAGCACAATCTTCCGTAGATTTCCATTCCTCCTTCCAACTCAGAGAACCGTTCCGTCCGGACAGGCGGATCGTCTGCGGGGCGGCAGGGCGGAATGTCTGGGCGTGCGCAATTTTTCGGCGCGGCCGGCCGGCGCCTGGGTGTAAAATCTGCCGTACGGCTGGACGGGCGTTTGGGTGGGTGAAGTTTGCGGCCGGAGGGGAGGATTGGATGTGCGCAAGCCAAGACACGCCGGTAACGTGCCACCAATAGAAGCAAAAATTTGCTAAATAATATAAAATATGATATACTGTTGATGCAGGGCGGTCCGGTGGCAGCCGCTGCGGCGGCAGGAACCAGCGAAAAAGCCGGGACGACGACCAGAGCGGCTAGTGATGTCGGGTCGGCCAGTACTGCAGGAGATGGCTAGTGCTGCCGGGGCGGCCCGGGCTGCAGGGAACGGTCAGTGATGTCGGGGCAGCCCAGGCTGCCAGATCGGTCCGGGCGGCTGAAGGGTCGGCGCGGGGCGCAGAGCAGGTCTTTTCAGGTGCGTCTCCGATCCTGCAGGCTAGCCGCCGTGCTGGGAAATAGAAGAACATGGAAAAATGGGGTCAAAAAAGCAAACGGGCATGGAAAAGGAAATGAGAATGGGAATGGAAGGGGAAAAGACAGGGGGATAGACGAATGGATGATCGGACAATGAGGGCGGGATTTTTCATGGGCCCGCCTCAGCGGCGGCCGCTGACCGTTGGGACTCTGGGGTTCGCACTGGGTATTTTTCTGCAGTTTTTCGCGGGATACCGGTTTTGCGTCGGCCTGCCGGGGCTTGCGGCTCTGGCGGCGGCCGCCGCTGTCTTCGTCCCGGGGAGCAGAGGAAAAAGGCGGAGGTCTCCGCCGGTCTCGGAGGCGGGGCTGCTGCTGCGCTCCGCTTTGATGCTCATTCTGGCCGCGTGCTGCTGCGGCAGTCTGCTGATGTATATGGAGATGGGACGGACAGGAGCAGATACAGTGGAGGGTTTGACAGCGGAGGAAAAACAGGCTGTCAGGCTTTCGGGAGAGATCGAGAGCGTGCGCCCCTATGAGAGACGCGGGGAGGGCGGAGACAACGCTCTGGAAGCAGATTACTGCAAGGTGACGCTGCGGACGGGTTTTCGGGAAAAGGCGTTGGTGTCGGTGCGGGGAACGCCGGAGCAGCTGGGCGTTTCTTCCTTTGCGGATCTGGTGGGCAGGAGGGCGGAGGCTTTCGGTTCATTGAGTCTGCCGCCCGGGCGCAGAAACCCGGGATGTTTTGACTACCGATCATATCTGCGCAGCCGGGATGTGTTTTTTCTGCTGGATGCGGGCCAGGGCGGCCTGAAGGCGGATCGGCGGGTGAGCAGTCCGTTTTTCCACCAACTGGCGCTGATGCGGGAAGCCTTTGCGCAGCGGGTGCTGGAAGGCGGGGACGGTGAGACGGGCGGACTTTTGCTGAGCATGCTATTTGGCGATAAGTCCTATCTGGACGAAACGGTGTATGAGGAATTTCAGCAGAACGGCACAGCCCATCTGCTGGCGGTGTCGGGCATACACGTCAATGTGATCTATCTTTACATGAGGAAGCTCATGGGGAGCAGGCGTGATCTGGTCCCCTCGGCGGCAGTGCTTGCGTTTCTGGCGGTCTACGCGGCGCTGTCGGGATTTGCGCCCTCGGCGGTGAGGGCTTCGCTGATGATCGCCATGAGCGCGTCGGCGGTGCTGCTGCGGAGGGATTATGATATGTGCACGGCAGTCTCTGCGTCGGCTCTGCTGCTGCTGGTCCTGCAGCCCTACCGGCTTTTCGACGCGGGGTTTCAGCTTTCATTTCTGGCTGCAGGGACGCTGGCAGTGATCCTGCCGTGGGCGGAGGCCAAAACGCTGGGCATGGCGGACCGGCTGCGGTGTAAGTGGATCGGAAGGCTGTTTGACGCGGCGGGCCCGCTGGCCGTACTGCAGATCACCATGGCTCCGGCCACCGCGTATTTATTTCAGTATTTTTCATGGTCTTCTTTCCTTCTAAATCCCCTGCTGATCCCGCTTGCGGGAGTTGTGGTCCCTCTGGGAATGCTGGCCTTTCCGGTCAGTTTTCTGCCAAAGCTGCTGTCCGGGATGCTTCCGGTCTCCCTGTTGGGATCATTTCCGGAGCAGGCGGGACAGGGGATCTTTGCGCTGTGTCTGAATGGGGCGATGCTTCCGGCCAGGATCATGATCCTGACCGGCCGTATCTTTGCGGAACGGGACTGGGGGTTCTTCCGGACGGTCAGTCCGCCTATGGGAGTGATGATGCTTTTTTACGGAGGTATATTTTTTGCCTGCTGTGAGAGCCGGTATCTTTTCATGCGAAGGGGCGGCCGAAGGATAGCATGGGGAGTTTTGGCAGGGATCCTGACGTTCAGTTCCGTATTTCCCTGGGCGGCGGGCGCCGCGGATCTGCCGCTGCCTTTTTCCAGAAGAACGTATCCCATGGTATTTGTAGACGTGGGCCAGGGCGATTGTCTGCACATCCGCACGCCGGGAGGCAGGAATGTGCTGGTGGACGGAGGCGGAAGCCGGAACTACAATATAGGAAAAAAGACGCTGGCGCCCTATCTGCTGAAGAACGGCGTGAAGAAGATCGACCTGGCGCTGGCAACGCATCTGCACGCGGATCATTACCGGGGAATAGAGGAACTGGCCGCGATCATGCCCGTGGAAAAAATCGGATTATACGAAGGAAACAGGCTTCGCGAAGAGGAGATCAGGGCCGGGCTGCAGAGAGAAAGCGGGAAACGGGAAACGGAGATGCTGTATTTGAAGAAGGGAGACCGGATCCGTCTGGATCAGGACGTGTGGGTGGAAGTGCTGGCTCCGGAGAGGAAAAGCGAGACGGAATACCGGCGGCTGATCGCCGACGATGCGGATGAGAACGCGTCCTGCCTGATATTTCGCATTCACTGGAAGAAACTCACGGTACTCATGACGGGGGATATGGGATTTGAGGGAGAGACGGATCTGCTGGCCCAGGGCGGAGGGGCGGGGGCTCACATCCTGAAGACCGGACACCACGGCAGCCGGTATTCCACCTCGGAGGAATTTTTGAAGGCGGTGTCTCCGAACGCGGCGGTCATTCAGGTGGGAAAAAATAATTTTGGCCATCCCTCCGGCCGGGTATTGGAATTATTTCGGGATTACGATATAATAACATATAGGACCGACCAGGACGGCGCGATCTTCGTCCGTAATATCTCAGAAAATGAGGCGGTCCTCAGCGATATTTGCGAGGAGAAATTATGGCGTATCAGTCTGCAAAAGCGCAGGAGCACGCGTATCAGACCTTTCAGAAGGACCTGAAAGGGGAGAGCCTGCCCAACGCGCTGTTTTTTTACGGAAGAGAAGGCTTTCTGGCCGAGTGGGCTGTGGGAGCGCTGATCAAAAAATATGTAAATCCGGCCGTGATGGCCATGGAATATTCCCACATGGACGGAAAGACCGTTACGATCGACGAGCTGAAGAACTGCTGCGAGACGCTGCCCATGCTCTCGGAGCGAAAAGTGGTGCTGGTGACGGATTTCCCGCCGCTGGCCGGTGAGAAATCCAAGAATTTCAGCGAGGCGGATGAGAAAGAACTGGCAGAATACATTAAAAAACTGCCGGACACTACACTTCTGCTGTTTACAGCGGAAACGGCCGACCGCCGCAGGAAGCTGTTTAAGGCTCTCACGGAGAGCGGGAAGGTGTACGATTTCTGCCAGCTGCCGGAAAAACAGCTGGTGAATTTTATTATGAAGCGTCTGAAGCTGGCGGGAAAGAGTGCGAGGGCTTCAGCCATCTCCGCGTTTATCGGTCAGACGGGCTACTATGACAAGGAGACGGACTACACCTTGTACAATGTGGAAAACGACGTGAAAAAAGCGGTTTCCCACAGCTCGGGAGAGGAAGTCACGGCGGAGGATTTCGGCGCAACGGTGGCCGGAAATATCGACACCAATGTATTTGCCATGCTGGACGCCGTGAGCAGGGACCGGAAGGAAGAAGCGTTTTTATTCCTTCACAATATTCTGGATTCCGGAGAAAATACGTATAAACTGCTGGCGCTGGTATGCAGCCAGTTTGAACTGATGCTCTCCGCCAAGGAGATGAAAGAGGAGGGCCTGCCTTTCTCCGCCATCCAGAAGCAGCTGAACGTTCATGAATTTCGGATAAAAAAGGCGCTGCAGTTTGCCCAGGGGTACTCCGTGCAGAAACTGCGCCGTGTCCTGCGGAGCGCCTATGAGGTGGATAAGAACATAAAGACGGGCATACTGGAGCAGAGACTGGCGCTGGAGATGTTCGTGGCGGAGATATAGCGGAAGAAAGGGCCGGACGCCGCTGCAGGATGGAGGCCGAAGACCGCAGGCTGCAGACCGCAGACCTTCGCGGATGGTTTGATATTTTTTATAGTTGGTCCCGACCGGCGGGAGTATATTCTCCCGCCGGCAGCGGGTTTTTGGGAAGGGTTGCTGACAATAATGAAACAACAAGTGAAAGCGGATCTGATGCTGGTATTGGTCACGCTGTTTTGGGGGATCTCTTACATACTTCTGGATCTGAGCCTGGAACAGATTCAGCCGTTTACGCTGAATGCCATGCGCTTTCTCTTCGCATTTTTTGTCGCGGGGATCATCAGCTTCAATCAACTTAAAAGTGTAAATAAGACCACGCTCCTGTACAGCGCGCTGGTGGGATTTGCTCTGCTGTTTGTCTACATCGGAGCTACATTCGGCGTTCTTTATACCAGTCTGTCCAACGCGGGGTTTTTGTGTGCGCTGACCGTGGTGCTGACGCCCATATTCGCGTTTTTATTCTTTAAACAGAAACCAAATCCCAAGCTGACCGTCGTGGTGGCCATGGCTCTGGCGGGGATCGCGCTGCTCACCCTGAGCGGGGGTATGCGGCCGGCGCTGGGGGATATACTCTGTATCATGTGCGCCGTAGCCTACGCCTTCGACCTGCTGATCACGGAGATCGCGGTGAGCAGGGAGGAAGTGGACGCCTATCAGCTTGGCGTGTTTCAGCTGGGATTTACAGGGCTGTTTATGCTGATTCTGTGTCTGATCTTTGAGACGCCCACATTGCCCCGTACCCCTGCGGTGTGGGGAGCAGTGCTGACGCTGTCCATATTCTGCACGGGGCTTGCCTTTATCGTGCAGGCCGTGGCGCAGCAGTACACCAGCGCTTCCCACGTGGGAGTCATCTTTGCACTGGAACCGGTTTTCGCCGGCATCGCGGCCTACTTCGTAGCCCATGAGGTACTGACGCCTCAGGCGTACCTGGGCGCGGTGCTGCTGGTATCCAGCCTGTTTGTCATGGAGATCGACTTCGGAAAGCTGTTTCGCCGTAAGACGGAGGAACTATCGGAAGGTTTGCCAGCGGGATCGTCGGAAGGGGCGCCGGGTGAAATGCCGGCGGGATCGCCGGAAGGGGCGCTGGATGAGATGCCAGCGGGATCGCCGGAAGGGGCGCTGGGTGAAATGCCGGCGGGATCGCCGGAAGGGGCGCTGGGTGAGATGCCAGCGGGATCGCCGGAAGGGGCGCTGGGTGAAATGCCGGCGGGATCGCCGGAAGGGGCGCTGGGTGAAATGCCGGCGGGATCGCCGGTGGGGCCGTTGGATGAAATGCCGGCGGGATCGCCGGAAGGGGCGCTGGGTGAAATGCCGGCGGGATCGCCGGAAGGGGCGCTGGGTGAAATGCCGGCGGGATCGCCGGTGGGGCCGTTGGATGAAATGCCGGAGGATAGGCTGGAATAGACCGTGGTGAAAACAGCCGGCAGGTAAAGACAAAAGAATCCCGAGATGGCGGTCCGGGCACAAAAGTTTTCAGGATCTGAGGGCAGGAGGCTGTTGCAGAGCAAAATCTGTGGCAGGCTCCTTTTTTGCATTGTTAGTAAAACCTCATGCTTGTCAGACTCGCAGATGTTTATCTGCCATATCGTCCATCGTTTTTATTGTTCTGTCTGATCGGTTCTGTCCCAGACTGAGAAAGTACAGTTTTTCCAGTTTCTTGCTGCGGCTGCAGTGTCACCGTACTCATTTTGGCTTGTGTGTAAGCTGTGCAGTGGTGCGGAGCCGTTGAACTGCAGTAAATCAGGGTTCCGGGGGCGTCATGCCGCGGGGTCTCCACGCGGCGGAATGGCAGGAGTTCAGGTAGTATTGTGCTGCGGGATAGCAGAGCTGTTGGTGAGTTGGGGTAGGTTGAGGTCAGCTGAGGTCAGTTGTGGGATAGTCGGCCACGGAATAGGTGAAAAGAGCAAAAAAAAATGAATATCACCGAAAAACACGTAAGAAACAGCAATAATATTCCAAAATTTACTTGAAAATAGACAAACACTCAATAAAAAATGGAGTTTCACCTATTTAACAGCCACATTTCGGCGAGATCGGGAAAAAAATCTAGATTTGACCTACTTACTCTAAAGATCCGCCGCCGATGGGCTATTTAAAGACCGCCGGGAACAATACTTCACTGTGGATCGACGACCTGCCGGAAGCGGACGCCCGGATGTGGATCGTTGATCTGCCGGGAGCGGATACTATGCCGCGGCAGTCTCGGAACAAGCAGGCGGGGCGGCAGTAATGCCGCCCCGCCTGGGAATCTGCCGCCCGCCGAATAAAAACTGACGATCAGATGGTCAATTGGGGAAAACTGGCCGTCTGTTGGAGCAGGTTTGCGCCGGCGTCTTTTATTTCACCGCCGCGGTCACAAAGTGTTCCAGCATGACTGCGACCTGTGCGCGGGTGGCAAGACCTGCGGGATCCAGAGTGCCGTCGGTGTTGCCGTGGAGGATGCCCGCGCCGCAGGCCCATTCCAGGGCCGGAACGGCCCACTGGCTGGCCTCCTGAATGTCGGGGTAGGAGAGAATGCTGGTGTCCTCGCCCGCAGAGACGTCCATCCCTTCGTACTTGGCGTAGTTTTGGAGCATGACCGCCAGTTCCTGTCTGGTGACGGCCCGGTCCGCGTCAAATATCCCGTGGCCGGTCCCGGCGGCGATCCCATTTTTGGCCGCCCAGGCCACGCCGTTGGCATACCACGTCTCATTAGCCACATCGCGGAAGCCAGCGCCGCCGGCGTTGCCTGTGTCGGGCGTTCCGGCCATGTGGCAGAGCACTGTGACCAGCATGGCGCGGGTCATGGGCTGCTCCGGGGAAAAGGTGCGGGGCGCGGTGCCCTTGAACAGTCCCCGCGCGCCGGTGAAGTCGGCGTATTCCTTCGCCCAGTGACTGTTCATATCGTCAAAGAGCCCCCTGCGGGTCTCCACCTGCAGCTGGGCGTCGCCGTCTAGCCGGACGTAAACTTTTCCGTCCGCTACCAGCGAATAGACGATCGGTTCCGCTGTACCGTCCGACAGGACCTGCAGGGCCACCGTGCCGTCGATCACCGGAAAAGAGACCGTCGCAGGCGCGGACACGCCGCGGGGAAGGTCTACAGTGGCGGCTGCTGCGCCGCTTTTGGGGACGTCGGCGCTGATTTTGGTACCGTCCGCCCGCCGTTCAGTATAGGTCTTGTCTCCCTGAGCGGTGGTGACTGTTTCTGCTTTCGTGCCGTCTGGGGTGGTGACGGTCTCCTTTTTGGAGCCGTCTTTTTTCGTCTCCACCACGATCTGGGTGCCGTCCTTGAATCTGGTGGTCTCAGTGACGGTGCCGGTGATCTTGTCCGTGATCGTGGTGGTGATGGAGCCGTCCGGATTGGTAGTGGCGCCTGCAGAGCTGCCGCCGCCGGATCCGCCTCCGCCGCCGGAACTGCCGGAGCTGCTGCCCGTGTACTCCCAGTGGGCGAAGAGATCGGCGTCTGCATAAAAAGCAGTATTCGTAGTCACCGCTGTGCCGCCGGCGGCCTCAGTGAACCAGCCCTCGAAACGGTAGCTGCCGCTGCGGGTGGGCGTGGGCAGAGAGGACAGCATGAAATTGTCGTCCGGACCGATGGTGATGCTGGTTGGCGTTACCGTGCCGCCGTTGGGATGTAAGGTGATGACGGCGGGCGGCTCAGGGTTGTCTGGTCCATCGGCCAGGACGATGGTATGATCTGCATCTCTATATATCGCTTTCAGGTTTGGCTCGCCGGTGTGGATGTACCGCGCGTCACCTTCGTCTGCGCCTGTGGCGAGGATGTTGGCGTCCCCGGCCGTTTTGCGGTCAAAGGGCAGGACCACGTGGACGCTGGAGCCGTGGATCAGGTGCCCGGCGCTGTCGATGGAAAAGCTGGCCACGCCGTTGGTAACGGAGCTTCCGGTGAGGACGACGCCATAGTGTGCACCGCCGGCGGTACCGCCGATCCTGGCCGCGCCGGTCACGGTGACGCTTTTCCCGCCGTCGACTGCAGCGTTGTTAGTGCTTCCGCCGCCATAGACGTTCTGGATCACTGTGCCGCCTACGGTGACGGCGGCGCTGCCCTTGACCTGGCTGCCGCCGTTGCCGCCGCCATAGATGTTTGTGCTGACCGTGCCGCCTTCTTTGACGATGACTTCTGTATCTCCTTCAACGGAAGATCCTCGGGCAGAGGCTCCGCCGTAGACGCTGCCGCTCACCTTTGCGCCGCCCTCTATGGTGACTTTGGTATTCCTGCCGACCACCGTACTGCCGCCCATGGCAGGCGCACCAGCTCCGCCGCCGTAGACGCTGCCTGCTATCTCGCCGCCCACCGTCACGGCGGTATCCCCGACTATCGTGCCGCGGGAGTCGTTGCCGCCGTAGACGCTGCCGCCGACCTGCGCTCCGTTTTTGACGGTGACCATGGCGCTCCCGCTGACCGTACCGCTGCCGTTGCCGCCGTAGACGTTCTCTGTTACCTTGCCTCCCTTTTCGACGGTGACCATGGCGCTGCCGCCGACCTTGCCGTAGCTGCCGCCGCCTCCGTAGACATTCTGGGTCACTACGCCGCCATTTTCGACGATGACCACGCTGTCTCCGCCGATCTCAGCGTAATCGCTGCCGCCGCAAACGTCGCTGCCCACAGTGCCGCCGATACGAACAGTGGTTTTGCCGCTGATCTTGTCGATACCCCCGAACACTTTTCCGTCTACCTGAGCGCCGTTTCTGACGGTGACCTCCGTATCGCCGTAGACAACGCCACTACCCAAGCCGGAAGTGCCGCCGTAGACCGATCCGCCGACCCGCCCTCCGGATGTGATGGTCACTTTCACCGCATTGTTCTTGCCCGCAGTGCCAACGCTGCCGCCCTGACCGCCGCCGCAGACGTTGGTGGTCACCGTACCGCTGATGACGGTCTCGGTATTACCGACTACTGTGCTGCTGCTGGTGCCGCCGCCGTAGACATAGTTTGCCGTACTTCCGGCTGCGACCGTGACTTTTG
>Ga0129308_1003309_pt1 | contig 11829 bp, 9 predicted proteins | sample L827metagenome_FD_94440 | JGI IMG/M metagenome (GOLD analysis project Ga0129308, IMG submission 94440) | Ring-tailed lemur group fecal microbial communities from Wisconsin, USA - L827 metagenome | ecosystem: Host-associated > Mammals > Digestive system > Large intestine > Fecal | place: USA... | reverse complement strand
AGGGGAAAGCCAGCCATAACGGGTGACTACTTCGCCTTGTATCATGGACAGCATGGCATATCCGCCGCCAAAGCCGAAAAGGCCGATTTTAAAGAATGTATAGAATAACTGTAAGAAAATCATGGTTAGTGATTAATGGTTAGTGATTAATGATTAGTGTTGTTGCACCTTTCATTTTTTAATTCTTTCATTTTTAATTCTTCGGATGTTTCCAACGTCCGAAGACGTATCCCCCTACACCTGCCGCAATGATAATCCAGATGGGAGAGAAGCCCAACAGCCAGATGAGCAGTGCTGAAACCACCGGTATCCATATGTTGTATCGGTTTATCCGGGCCGATTTAGCCATGCTGAATGTAGGGGCTGCAATCAATGCAACCACTGCCGGGCGAATACCTTTGAATATACGTTCCACAATGGTGTTGTCCTTGAAGTTGTGAAAGAACAACGCTATGGCGAGGATGATGAGAAACGAAGGAAGTATGGTTCCCAATGCAGTGATTATGCTCCCTCGTATTCCCCGTAGCCGGTACCCTATAAAAATGGATATATTGACGGCAAGGATGCCCGGAGCGGACTGTGATATAGCAAGCAGGTCAATGAAATCTTCTTTGGCTATCCAGTTTCGTTTGGTTACGATTTCGTTTTCTATCAGCGGTACCATAGCATAACCGCCGCCGATGGTAAAGGCTCCTATCTTAAAGAAAATGGAGAATGCTTCAAGATATATATTCATATTCAAAATGTTGTAATTTACTTTAAATTCTTATCAATTTGATGGATTAATTTGAAAGACAAACGCTTATGGAAGTTCTGAAAAGTCTAAGGTAACGATTTGGAGATTGTGCTAATTTCAGTACTTTACAGTCTCATACTTATGAACAACTTTTATAGGACAAAGATACTGTTTTTTTTGAATAAGAGAATAATTTCACAGGAAAAATAGAAATTTTATGGGGGGGGAGTGTTTTGATGGCATGTCGTTGTAGACTGTAGGGAGGGGATGTAAAACGGTAGGTCATGGGATTTCCGGTATTCAGAAAGCCGTATTCCCAAAATAGAGATTGTATTTGTTGTAATTTAAGCCGACAAAGATTCCCATATGTTACGGATATTTCGAGAAAGAGGGAAAATGGATGGTTGTTTTTGGGCGTGTTGTTTCCTCCTATTTTGTTGAGAAAGAAACAACACGCCCGGATTATGTGAGCCCTGCCATACAGATCGGGATGAACCGGAAAAACAACTCTTTGGACAAAATATCTAAAAAGTGCTATTACCTGACATCGCGTACACAGAGATAACCGGCAGTTCCGTCAGTCCCTTGACCGTAATCCTCTCTATCTCCTCCCGTATCCCAAAATATCTGTATCTGGTCTGTTTTTGTATTATACATATAGCCGTTTGAATCCTTATTGGAGTCAATCGGATAATCACGATTGGAGAAAGCGGTACGGCATTGCAGGAGATAATTAGGTTCATAGTCATATCTGTCCGCAACATGCCTATGTGTAGCACTCACATGTTGGTAATCATCCTCGTTCTCATAATCCAAAACTCCTTTTTCGGTTGACATGGCAATCACCATAAGTACCAGTTCCCTTTGGTTGGGAAGACGCCATGAGGCGGTGGTTACATTGTCTTCTCCATCACCCGGATAGTTTCGTGCCACTGTTGTTGTGCTCGTTGTCGCTTCCAGACAGGGGCTTGTTCGAAGCCTGCTATAAGAAAAATCATGAGCATTCATCCCGAGGAATCCGTTACAATGTTCAGTCGCTTCCTCAATAAACGGATGTGCAGCTACCTGGAACATTTTCGGTGGCCGGTTGACTACGCTTCTTTCGTTATGAGAAGCCAGTTCGCGGTTGCTGAAAGCACGCAAGGCATTGTCTGTCAAAAACAGTTCAATAGTACGGTTACCGGAATTATATTCATAATAGGCATCCGCTTTCTGCCTATAACTTTCAGCATCAGGTACTCCGGCCCCTAAATTTCTTACCGCACGCACATAACCGCCATTAGGAGCACTGCCTGCATCTCCGAAGGAGCTTCCCTGCTCCCCATAAATCACACGGTTATTACCGCCTGTACTGGTAAATATGGGCCAGGCACTCCCTGCCGCAGGTCTTGCCAAATCTTCAGTAGAGCTTGGATAAAGGGCGGCCTCCGCAGGCATGGCCGGTTCGCCAATCCAGAGACCGAGAACCTGGTCGCGGGCGGGGTTATACCAACGAATTTCGTCATCTTCCAACGTTCCATTTCCGTCAAGGTCACGGTTGCGGGTAAGGCAAGCCAAATAGGCTTCTTCTGAACTTAATCTTTCTTTTCCTGCCACAAGGCTGTTGTCATTGTCACTGAGCAAAAAGCCGTTCTTTGTCCAATTCACAGCACCGTTGTTTGCAATCTCATTTATCGTATTTGTCCGTCCATCTTTCATTTCTGTGGTAGAAGAGTTGGGGTTCCCATACGTTATCGGTCCTACCAGCTGGCCGATCTCATCCACAATCTCCACCCCGTATTTATTCCTTTTCATATCATTCAGGTCATAGAAACAGGCGATGGAGCGTTGTTGCAGCACATAGACCGCAGAAGCGACGGCGCTCTTGCCGTCCGCACTATACTTCAGCCGGCTGCCCAAGCTGAAAGTACGGTCGTCTGCATTGATAAAGTCGCTCAGATGAATCATCGTGTTGCTCTGCTTTCTGTCAGGATGCTTCTCGTAATAAAACTCGTCCACGAAGCAGGTGTAATAAGCCGTTTGCTCACTACCGCTATAAAAGTCATCCAGGGTGGCAAGAACATCCTTTACTTCGTCAGGGTGGTAAAGAGCCAAGCTTCCTTTTTTATTTTGTTTCCTGAACTTGATCCAGGAAGTATAGTCTGTCACATTTTCCCGCGTATAGCTACTTCCTTCAATTGTACCTGTACCATTTGTCCCCGGTCTGTAGAAACAGTCGATATTTCCATACGGTGTAGTGGCATAGATATATATTCCGTTGCTCAATGTGCTTTTATCAAACTTCATTTCCACCTGTTCGTAATGCGCGTCCAGTCTTTGGCGGACACCTCCCTCAAACACGATGCTTTCAGCTCCCGGTGCCTCTTTACCGTCATTTACCTCTACATAAATGTCCGCCACACCGTTCACCGTGATATTATATGTATAGTGGTAGTCGCGCCTTAAACTAAAATCTTTATATCCTTTGGACTCACCAAAGTCACCGAAATGGATAAAGTAACGGCAGTCGGCTGATACGGTCTTTCCATCGTGTGTCCCTTCGAAGCGTCCGGTTATCTCCATGTAAGTGGAGTTTTTCGGAGCGTTTTTAAATTGGTAGTGCTCTTCATGCCCGTCATCCGTTTCCAAAGTGTTTTTTTCGTCTGCATCCTTGATAATCTCCTCACGGTCGGCAAAAGAACCTATTGTACCGGTCGCTTTCCGTACATTCTCAGGCAGATATACGGTGAAGCTGTTACTGCTCTGCATGCTAAAAGGCACGGTTTCGGTATCGGTTACGGGAATTCGATCTTTCTCTTCGTCAGTCCATGCCGCATTGATGGGCGACACATAGGTGGGCACATGACGGAAACGATAATCCTTCGGTGTGAAAGTGACTCCTTCTCCTCCCTTGATATTTACCGTCACCTTGCTCATCAGACGCTTCAGAATAAAAGAATTGTCATCCGATTCATCTGTAGATTTCGGATCAAGCGTATGCTCCTCACCGTCCGTACCTGTGTATTTAATAGTCCCGTCACTCTGTACCGTGCAATCTCCCCGCTCATTGTTCACGGTTCCTACCAACGGCAGGTAACCGTCTACGGTATTCATGTTTCCGGTCCACCTGGGAGTTCCCTCGGTCCAAAACTGTTCCAAGGTAGCCAGCCGGTCCTCTTCGCTTCCGCCCGGGGTACTCAATCCCGGAAAGAATTCCAGAAACGAACCGGTGGCGTTTCCTATCAGATAGATATAACAATCACCCACGGGTACGTGAAATTTTATTTTTCCACAGGTTGGATCGTCACTATCCGGTATCCATCCGCCCGTACTGTTTTCCAGGCTGCCGTTCGCCGGATTGGAGAAAAGGTACCAGCCTACACGCCTGTCGGTTTCCGGCTTTCCGGTATTCTCATATATGAACACCATAATGCCCGAAAGCTGTGAATCCGGTCCGCCGGCACGGGTCTGTATGTCGGCGGCTATACCTTTTCCCGTCTTGAAAGGGATGGTGACCTCCACCGTTCTGCCCATGTCCACACCGTCCGGGGTGCCCTGACCGGTTGGGAACGTATCATCTGTGCATGACGAGGCGGACAGAATTACAAGGATGCCCGCCACCCAAAAGATGCAGTTTCTTAATCTGTTCATGATTGACCAAATGTTTATCCGTTATTTAATTGAATCCTATGTTGGCACCCCCTGCTGTCCATTCCGTGATTTTCCAATGGGGGAGGATGCCTATATAGCCGTCCACGAAGATGGTAGAATACACTTCCAAATTGTCATTCGCCTTGACCTCAGGCAACGACACATAAAATACCTTTCCCGGATGTCCTGCAGTACCCTGCTCGTCGGTTCTGTGCATGTGCGCCATGATCTTCAGGTAGTAACCCTTTACTTCGCTTGTTGACGGTTCTGCCGGCAGGTTGTCCGTGACGGGTATCTTGTTCGGATTGGCAAACAGGTAGATCGGGCGTTGGGGCATATACTGATGTGTACTCAACGAGGCATCCATGGAAGGGGTGTTGTTGAATATGGTGATTTCGTTGATATGGGTCTTTAAGAATTCTTTATTATTCGGATCAGCATCTGCCGTTTCCTCCGGCCAACCACATTTCAGGATTACCATGCCTCCCTTTTGGTGCAGCCATGAGTCAGACTTCTCCCCGTCATCCGTTTCAAGATTGTTAAAACTTCCCTCATAGTTGTTTCTCGGGAACAAGTAACCATATTGGGGAACATTATAGAGATACAGTCCGCGTCCCAGATAAAGTATGTCAGTATCCACCCCGACTTTGGAGAAGTAAAGGTTCAGCTTTGCCACGGAACGCATGAGTGTGATTTGCACCGTAGAGTTTGCACTCACCGTTTTACTCGTCTTGCCGGTCATGGGTAATACGGCTCCCTTGTAGGTCTTGCCGGTTTCGTCTTTCACATTGGTATCTCCGCTTGTCAGTTCGGCTTGTGGCAGGGTGCTGAATGTGGCTTCTTCCAGCTGTGCAGCTGTTACCGTAAACTTTTCAAAATCCGGAACCGAGCCGTCCACGGGACCGGGAAAGGTCCAGACATCAGTCCCGTTATTCTGTTTCAACTGTCCGGCTGCCTCCTCATTGGCGATGGCATAGAACGAGATCTCACCGGAGGGCAGTTTCATGGTAATATTTTCCGTAGCTGTACCGTAGTAATAGCCCGCCAGTTCGTCTCCCCGGAAAGCATAGATACGCAGAGTATTGATTTCAGATTCGGGGGCGGTGATATCGTCCGTCGTACCCGCACGGGTGGAAACCGCAAGGGTCACTTCCACCGGTTTACCGGAAGCGGTGATGTCACGTTCGTCGTCGGAAGCGCAGGAGGACTGCAGTCCCGTACATCCGATCAGCATTCCGGCATATAGGAGGTAAATTTTAAATCTGTTCATTCTGTTCATATTGAAAATTTATCCGGATTATTCCAAGTCAACATCTATTTTCACGTCATTCCAGTCGCCCACGTTTACGTTCAAGGTGATGTCGGTGGCTTGTGCCGGGATGGAGGCGGAATAGAGGTAGCTTTTTCCTTTCTGCCATTCCGAAGCTCCGGCATCCGGCAGGGGGACATTGACGGTTCTGCTCACATCGCCCTCCTTATAAGTCCAGGTCATGGTAAACACACAGTTGTCATTAAGGGACTGCGGTATCAATAGCAGGTCGCCACCTAGCAGGTCACTTTCCCCGTTTGCTGCCAGTGTAAGTTCTGGTTGGGTGAAAGGGGTGGTCTCATCCGTTGCCTCTATGGTGTTGCTCCAAGGAGATGAGACTTCGGCCTTGGAAGTAAAATCCCCCTTGTAGACTATTCCCGCCAGCTTTATATCGCTTATGTTCACCGCTTCTTTGGTCTCGATATGGAACCTCACCCGGCTCAGTTCGTGGCTGAACGATAGCGACACGGCATTCGGGGACTGCCTTTCGGTATATGTGATTCCACCAGCATCGGCTGTCATCAGGTCAACAGCCTCCGCACCTCTCTTTGCGGAGGTATCAAAGCCGGTTACAGTCCTCACACCGTCATCTCCGCATCCTGTCCCACTCAATCCGGCCGGATGAAGGGCATAAAAATTATGTGTCTTTCCTGAAACCCAATAACGGACACCCTCATAGTACCCGTCCGGGGTCACGGCTGTGGCATCGAACAGGTTGTTGCTGCCGTCGGAACCTCCCCATACCAGAAAGTCCTGCATCCCTTTTTTGTCGGCATCCACCGCCGCACGGGTCATCCCGGTGGAGAAAGTCACCGGAACACCGCCCGCCTCGTCCGTACCGGTCAGTTTATCGGAACATCCCATGGCAAGAAACGCTGACATTGCCATCGGAAGGAAACTGTTTCTCAAATATAGTCGCATATCTTTCATTCTTATTTCTGTTTATCTGTAGGGTAATGTCTTCCCCTTTCTTGTGGCTGCAAGGGGAACATTCAACCCCTTGCAGCCTTTTTTAAGCTTCCCTTGTCCGGCATAGGCTATGAGTGTGAAACAGGGGAATCCTTGATATCATTGCTTTTCTGATGGATTTACAGTAGTATCATTGGCATCCTCCCATCTGGTAACCACAGTTGTGAATTCAATTTCCTTTAAATCATCCTTAATATCTTCAGCATTGATAGTGGCCGTATAGTTGTAACGGTAACCGGGGGTCCAGGTGTTTGCTTCAGTATCTGATATTGAACCTGCTTCATAACCCAGGTTAGCTGTGAACTCTTTATTTACCTCACCATCTATCCCGGGACCGCTCAAGGTTGCGGTAAAGGTAACAGAAATTTGGTCTGTATTACCTTGTGGAATAACCAATTTTACATCAGAATCGGTATAGTCCATGTCTTTATTTGCGATGTCAAACATGACTTTATATGTGTAATCTCCATTTGAGGTATTCTCGGTCCAATCAATCGTGCCAGTGGTGGATTCGGTTGTTTTAGAATAAGAACCGTCCGCAGTATTAATCGCATTGAATTTCAAGTCTGAAATTTTTATGGTATAACTGTCGGCAACCTTTGTTTTGAATGTGAATTTCACTTGGGAAAGCATGTGGGCAAACTGCAATGGAACAGCGTCTTTGTTTGTCACATCAGCACCTGCTTCCGCTCTGGCAGTTGCGGCTACCAGGTCCTTTTCGTCATCCGGTGTATAGCCGGGAAACGTCAGTTTACCCGTGTTGGCATCGAAAGTTGCGTTGTCAATCTGGTTGCCGTTGCCATTCGCATAGGCACCGAAAGCATAGTATTTGTTGGCAGTCCAATACGCGATAGCGGAACTGGGTTCATTGTCAAACACGAGTACACTATAATTTCCTGTTACATCACCATACTTACCGAACAGGTAATAGGAACTTAAATTCTCTGTCGTAACTTCCGTCACCGCTCTGGTATTGTTGTTCACAAACGTGTCAAACCGGATGGTTCTGTTCTGCGCTACGTCTACCACATCCTCATTCGTACAGCTTGAAAGTGCTGCTGCAGCCATTCCAAGCAAAAATAAACTTCTCTTCATTTTCTTGAAAAATTAATTAGACATTAAATTTGAAATTCTCAATATATCAGGCTTTAGTTTATAGGCAGGGGTATGTCGATATAATCGCCCCACTTGTCCACCTCCGGGTCGAAAGTTCCACCGCCTTCGGTGCCTTCCTTGTCCGGAATCTCGATTCCGTCCACCACGATGACACCCCCCCGGGGCTGCCCGAGAAGTTGATCGGTCACATCGAACTCGAAAGTCTTGAACTTGCCGTTGTGCAGCCGCACCTCCAGATTCAGGGAGAATCTGGCATCGCTACCGTCAGACCGTGTATAGTGGTCGCCCGGATAGTTAGGCACCCCGAACGTCTTTACCAGGGTTTCTACACCGTATGCCTCTTTCGAACAGTCGAACAGGATGGTGGCGGTCTCATCCCCCGTATGCCCGTCTTTCAGGAAGACACTCTCTGCCATACCTGCCAGTGCGCCACGCGCCAACGCTACATATTCCAGTCCTCTGCCGAACTCATAACGTATCAGGTATGTATAGACCAGAGGTTTCATCCTTACAGGCAGTTCTACAGGTTCCAATGTGCGTTCCGCCACATACTCCTCCTCGTAATGCCCGTATAGCATGTCAGGTTGGTTCATGGTGCGCTCATCCCCGTGCAACGCCTGGAAGTTGCCCCGGGTGACGGTGCGTGTGGTGGCCGATGCCGACGCCACGGCGACAAGATCGTTGAATACGATGTATTCCGTGTCGTTGTTGTAGAAAAGCAGTGACGAGGGCCCCTCCTCCAGTGGAACCCGTCCGCCCTCCGCAGGCATATTGCTTTCGGCATGTCCGCCTCCCTCGCGGTAAGCCAGTGTGCGGATTCCTTCCGCCTTTTCCGGGCGCAGGTCATCGTATTCCCATTTCCATCCGTCTTCCCACTCCTGCTTCCAGTCGTGGTCGTAAGCCCTTTCCCATTCCTGTTCCCAGGAGGTTGACACGTTGACCTTGACCGAGTTGCCATGCATGTCATGGTCATAGCACAGCTCTTTGCGGCATCCCGCACACAGCAGGGTAAGGAAGGCAAGGACAAAAGTATGCCGTAATTTTGTTCTCATCTCGCGCCTCCTTTCTTTTTACCGGTATCCCACAGGCGCCACACGAGGGCGAACTTCAGTTTCAGGGGGCCGAAATAGTTCAGGCTTTCGGTCTGCTGGTACACATAGTGTCCGTCCACGGGGCTGTACTCCTCGTATCTGGTGTGCATATATCCCACGCCGATACCCGCCTCGAACGAGAGCGTACGGCTGACGGGGAACATATAGCCATAGCTCAGACCTGCCATGACAGCCTCGCCCTTGTATCCGTCCTTACCGTTCTCGAGGTCGTACCACGAGAATCCGCTGAAAATCCCGATATAATGGCCGTGCCACGGTTTGCGGGTCTTGAACCAGTAACGTCCTTCCGGGCTTATGGTGGCAAGCTGGTAGTATTTATACCTGTCCTCTTTCTTCCACCATGCCATTTCCCCTTCCAGATTGACAGACCATCGGTCATTGATGCGGTATTCCACTTCCAGTGAAGGCATGAGCAGAACATCGTACAACAGGTTTGTCTTGAAGGCCAGACGATGCACGGATCCGGAAACCGGCCGTATTTCCTGATATTTTTCTGTTCCCTTGTATGGTTCCGAAGGGAGGATACCTTCCAAATGGCCGGAGAAAACAAATCCGGCTGTATCAGCAGATAAGGACAGGGAAGGGTATACTCCTGTACATACTTGTATGGAGTCTCCTTGGGAAGCCGCACCGGCATATCCGCAACAGACAAGAATGAACAGCAGTATTAAAACATGTGATTTCATTTCCTTATATATATGTATTTTTAAATTAACAAAACGTGTTATTGGCTATGTCTCTTACCAAGAGACGGATAGTAAAATATATCTTATTGAATATCAATAAGATATATTCTTTTAAACAATGTATTCGCTAAACATTATATTTTATTCGCTAAACAAATGACCGATAAGCAATAAAAAAATTAATCTTTTTTGCTTTGAAATTTATTATTTTTCTTAACTTTGCCATATGCTATCCGTCTCTTGGTAAGCGTCGGATTTATTTGCTAAACATCTGCCCGGCTACAGCAAATCCAATATTTTTTTGTTGGCTTTATCCACTACTGCGGTATCCAATGAGGCAAGATAAATTTGTGTGGTATTCTCTGAATCATGTCCCATGCCTTCACTGATTACCGAGACAGGCACATTATGGTTCTTGGCAATACTGGCCCATGAATGCCGCGCGACATACATCGTCAAGGGTATTGGTAAATCCAGTATTTCCCCTATTTTTTTGAGCAGTGTATTTACCCGGTGCAGGGCGTTGGTGTATTGTTTCCTATATTCCTTGTCCCGTTCTGTAATGACAGGCAGCAGGAACTCCGTCTCATTCACCGGATACTTGTCGATGATCTCCTGCATACACTTTTCCCATCGGATGAACAGCTGTTGTCCGGTCTTTTTCCTGCGGTAAGTCAGGATTCCGTTCGCAATGTCTCCCTTTTTCAGATAAGCCATGTCCACAAAGGACATCCCCCGTGTGTAAAAGCAGAACAGGAACATGTCACGTGCGAAATCAAGGTGGGGTTTCAGGGACAAGTCCAGTCTTTTGATACGCCTGATATCATTTAAATGAATGGCCCGTTTCAAGGTCTTTTCCACACCTGTATAAACAGACTTGAACAGGTTCCGCTGTCCGGTCAGTCCGTTCTCCACCGCACGGTTGTAGACCGCTTTCAGAATGCGCATGTAGAACGAGATTGTATTGGGTGAGTTCCCCCTGTTTTTCAGATAAGCCTCGTATTCCATGAGCAAGTCAGAGTTAAGTTCGCCAAACAGTATATCCCTACCTTTCATAAAACTGCTGAAACTTTTGAGCGCGGCTGTATAGGTTTCAGAGGTCCGTATCTTTCCCAAACGTTTCAGCCTTACTATCTGTTGCCGGATATAGTCGTTAAACGAAGGTTCTTGTCCGCTGTCATGGAAACGTATGACGATATCATCCGCTGTAAACGGACCGGATTGGCTTAATGTCCTGATAGCCTTTTCCAGTCGGATTTTGTCCCGTCTTATCCGTTCCCCTACCGATAGAAGATAATTGTCCCGTTCCATCCCCGCAGGGTGTCGACAGGGAATGACCGCTTCGGAACGTTGGTCCCATTCCGAAGCGAAAAGTTTGTATCCGGTACTGATCTGCCTGACCACACGGTTATGAATCACCTGATAATACAGTGCGCCCTCCCTGCCTTCCACGGACGAGGACCTGAATTTGGTTTTGATTGTTGCCATAGTGCAGTCATTTTGAATTAGGATTGTCCAGTTGCTTTCTGATTTCCTGTGCCTCCCTGAACAGCCGGTGCGCCAGACTGTCCTTGTAGGCCGCCATTTCATGATTACGGATGCGATTCCTGACCGAGTCCTCAAAAGCGGTCACCAGCCTTTCCACACGCCGGATCTTTTCCTCGTCCCGCTCGATGGTGAAATGCTTCTCCAAGAAGGCGATGTCGGGATCATCTCCCGGCAGGCAGATCCTGATGGCTCGGTATTTCAAATCGGCATCTTTCAAAAGCCGGTTCGTGCGGTACTGGTTGCAGTTGGCCCAGACGGAAACGACCAGTGCCAGGATCAGTGCTGAAGCTGTCGTTACCACCGCCTTGGATGCGCTTTCCAGACGGTAGGTCACCAGTTTGTGTACCGGTTCCTTTTTCAACAGGACCATTCTCTCATCCAGTCGTCTTACCGTTTCCTTTACAGCTTGGCTGTCCTGCCGCAGGCTGTCCCTTGTCTTTTCCATTTCTCCGGCAAACGTTTCGGCAGACAACGGCCTGCCTTCCGACAACCGGGCGGTATGGCTACGTACCGCTGCTATTTCCGAACTGTTTTTCTCCATTGCGGATTGCAGGCGTTCCAGACGGATTTTCAGTTCCGCAATCCCTTCCGGGGAACTGGTCCGGTTTTCAACTGCGGGGCTTGTGCCTTCCACGGGCAGCGCCTCCACTTTCTTCTCGATCCTTTCAAGGCATCCGTAGATGCCTTCCAGATAGTTTTCCTGTTTCATCTTTCAAAGTTTTT
>Ga0129308_1003306_pt1 | contig 11837 bp, 13 predicted proteins | sample L827metagenome_FD_94440 | JGI IMG/M metagenome (GOLD analysis project Ga0129308, IMG submission 94440) | Ring-tailed lemur group fecal microbial communities from Wisconsin, USA - L827 metagenome | ecosystem: Host-associated > Mammals > Digestive system > Large intestine > Fecal | place: USA... | reverse complement strand
TTTCTTGGCAATAATGTCTATTTCTCCGCCTTTTCGGCAGTAATTCATATCAAGTATTTCATAGCCCTTTTTTATAAGCTCTTTTGCGGCTGTTTTTTCGCCTTTTGTACCTCTGTGCCTGTTATCGTTTTTCTTTTCCATAGCTTATACAAAATTTTTAACAAATGTTTTTCTGTGTATAGGGCAAATTCCCTTTTCCTTTATGGCTTTTATATGCTCAGCCGAGCCGTAGCCCTTGTTTTCGGCAAAGCCATAGCCGGGATAAAGCTTGTCATATTCCTCCATCATTTTGTCCCTTGTAACCTTTGCCACTATGCTTGCAGCGCCAATGGAAATGCTTTTGGCGTCACCCTTTATTATAGCCGTCTGCTCCACATCTATAAGGGGAATTGTAACGGCATCGGCAAGAAGATGGTCAGGCTTTATCTTCAGCTTTGAAAGTGCCTCTCTCATAGCCTTATAGGTTGCCTGAAGAATATTTATTTCGTCAATTTCCGCCGGGGAAACCATGGCAACGGCATAGTCAACGGCTCTTTGGGTAATTACGTCATAAAGCTCCTCACGTTTTTTGGCGCTTAGCTTTTTGCTGTCGTTTACGCCCTCAATAAGGTCGCCCTGTTTAAGTATAACAACAGCCGCCGCAACAGGCCCTGCCAAAGGCCCGCGTCCAACCTCGTCAACGCCTGCCACATAAACACAGCCCTTTTGGTAAAGTCTTTCCTCATATTTATAAATTTCCTTAAGTCTTTGCTGCTCGTCAAAATATGCCTGTTTTTTTCTGCGTGCCGCCTCCACAAGCTTAAGCACGCCCTTTCTGCCGTCCTTGGAATATTCCGCCACAAATAAATCAATATCCTCAATACCGCATTTTTCAAGCTTTTCTTTTATATATGAAATCGACTCTGCCATTTTTATACCTCTGCGTTATGTACATAATAATTCAAAATAAAGTATACACAAAATTTACTTATTTGTCTATTTATTTGATAATTTTAAAAAGCCTTAAGAACATTTTTGCTCTCAAGGCTTTTTTGTGTTAAACTTCCATAATTATAGGCAGTATCATAGGGCTTCTCTTTGTTTTCTGCCATACATAATTTTTAAGCTCATCTTTTATAAGGTTTTTAATATAGTTCCAGCTTGTGTTGTTTTTGTATTCACATTCCTCAAGCACCTCGGCAACAGCCTGACGTGCGCCCTCCATAAGATCCTCGGATTCTCTTACATAAACAAAGCCTCTGGAAATAATGTCGGGGCCCGAAAGTATGGCGCCGCTTTCCTTTTCCATAGCCACAACCACTATCATAAGTCCGTCCTCTGAAAGATGCTTTCTGTCGCGGAGAACTATGTTTCCAACATCGCCTACGCCAAGTCCGTCAATAAGCACCTGACCCGCCTTAACAGTTCCCGTTACTTTTGCCTCGTTTTTGGAAAGCTCAAGAACCTCGCCAATACTCATAACAAAAATATTTCTTTTGTTCATGCCAAGGCTTGCGGCAACCTCCTTGTGGCTTGTAAGGTGGGCATATTCACCGTGAACAGGCATAAAAAACTTAGGCTGTGTAAGGGTAAGCATAAGCTTAAGCTCCTCCTGACAGGCGTGACCCGAAACATGCACATCAGCCATGCCCTCATAAACAACATCGGCGCCTTTTTTAATAAGCTCGTTTATAACCTTGGAAATCATTTTTTCGTTTCCCGGTATGCTTGAGGAGCTGAATATAATTTTGTCGTCAGGCTTAACAACAACCTGTTTATGCTCCGACGCCGCTATTCTTGAAAGCGCGCTCATAGGCTCGCCCTGAGAGCCTGTTGTTATAATAACAAGCTCATGGTCGCTGTAATTTTTAATTTCGGATATATCAATAAGCGTATTTTCCGGCATAACCAGATATTCCAGCTCTATTGAGGTTTTTACGGCATTAAGCATGCTTCTGCCTATAATTGCTATTTTTCTTTTAAATTTTACGGCGGAATTTACAATCTGCTGTATTCTGTGGATATTGGACGAGAATGTAGCAATCATAATTCTGTTGTCAGGCGTTTCCTCAAATATTCTGTCAAACACGCCGCCTACGGTTTTTTCACTCATTGTAAAGCCCGGTCTTGCGGCATTTGTGCTGTCGCTTAAAAGCAGCAGAACACCCTCTTTTCCAAGCTGAGCAAATCTCTGAAGGTCAATGGCACCTCCGTCAATAGGCGTGTAGTCCACCTTAAAGTCGCCTGTGTGAATAACAACACCCACAGGTGTGTGTATAGCCAGCGCAACAGCATCGGCAATGGAGTGGTTTGTGTGTATAAATTCCACAGTAAATGCGCCAAGCTTTATGTTTTCTCCCGGCACCACAACATGTCTTGTTGTGCAGTCCATAAGCGAATGCTCTTTGAGCTTGTTTTCCAAAAGACCTATTGTTAAAAGCGTACCGAAAACAGGTACATTAAGGTCTTTAAGCACATACGGAAGTGCGCCTATATGGTCCTCATGCCCATGTGTAAGTATAATTCCTCTAACCTTTTCCTTGTTTTTCTCCAGATACGAAATATCAGGTATAACCAAATCTATACCAAGCATTTCATCCTCAGGAAACGCCAAACCGCAGTCCACTACAATGATATCTTTGTCATACTCGAACACTGTCATGTTTTTTCCGATCTCCTGAAGTCCGCCCAGAGATATCACCTTAAGTTTTGGTTTTTTTGCAGCCAAAAAAACTCCTCCTATCTCTATTCTGTTTTTTTCACGTTCATCATTAAAAAATTGCTGTGTCCTCTTAAATACCTATCCGTCAAAAAGACACTTTAAAAAAGCGTATCACTTATTAACATTTTTCTTCCGTTCACTGTTTTGATACGCATAAATATTAAAATTTGAAATATCAGAAGCCTGAAATTATTCCTCTATTTCAACATCATAATCTTCGCTCTGTGCCGCAAAAAGGTCTGCCACTTTGTCAAACTCGGCGTCGTCTTCAATAAGCTCGTATGAGTCCTCCTCGCCGTCCTCACAAACCTTTTTAAGTATCATTGCCTCGGCGTCCTCGTCGTCAATAAGTGCTGCCTCAAGCACAAGAATATAGCTGTTTCCCTCTGTTTCAAGGGAATCAATAATCATAAATTCTGTTTCAACGCCGTTTTCATCAGTAAGCATAATTGTATCAAACTCTTCTATTAATTCATCATCAAATGCCATTTTTATTATCTCCTTTTCAAACATTTTCTATACGTTTATTAAATATATTTTCAGCTTTTTCAAGCTCTTTTTCGTCCTCAACGCATTCATAGCAGATGTCGCCGTCTTCGTCCTCAACTTCCTTAAATATCATAAATTCGGCGCTTTCATCTGTTTTTTCGGCAAAAATATAAACCTCTCCGTCAATTTCAGCCTCATCTTTAATTCTATATTCCTCTTCGCTTCCGTCCTCATTTTCAAGCACAATAATATCATCGTCCTCTTGGGAAGCTTCCTTTTGGTCATAATTTCTTACAGAATCCAAATATCCCTGAAGAATAAAAACCGCCGCCATTTTGTCTATAACGCTTTTTCTTTCAAAATGATCCATATCGGCAGACATCATATATCTGTCGGCAGCCACAGTGCTCAGTCTTTCGTCCCAAAGCACAACTTCAATATTTTTAAAACGCTTTTCAAGCCTTTCCTTATAAGCAAGGGTTTTTTCACATCTTGCCCCCTCGCTTCCGTCCATGTTTCTTGGAAAGCCCAAAACTATTTTTTCCACATTGTACTGTTCTATAAGCTGAGAAATTCTCCCAAGGCTCTGCTTATACTCCACAGGAGAATTTCTTCTTATAATTTCAACGCCCTGCGCCGTCCAGCCGAAAGGGTCACTTACGGCAACGCCCACAGTTTTATCTCCGTAATCCAAACCGAGTATTCTCAAAGCCTTCACCTTTTAATATTGTTTTTAATGTAGCTGTCCACAAGCTCCTCAAGCAGCTCATCTCTTTCAAGCTTTCTTACAAGGCTTCTGGCATTGTTGTGGCTTGTGATATATGTTGGGTCGCCGGAAAGAATATAACCCACAATCTGGTTTACGGGATTGTAGCCTTTTTCCACAAGAGCATCATAAACAGCAACAAGAATTTTCTTTGCCTCGCTGTCTGTATCCTTCAAATTGGAATTAAACTGCATTGTATAATTAAGATTTTTATCCATTCCGCTCACCTCTCACAATAATACTGAATAATAACCATAACATAATGATAATATATAATGCCTTATTATGCAAATTATTTTATATATTGCCAATGGCTCTTTCACCCTCACAGTCTGTTATAAGGGTATCTATTATCATATTTTTAATGTTTTTGTCTGTTTTAACCGTAACATTTATATAGTTTGAGGTATGTCCCTCAAAGCTGCCTTCCTCATGGCTCTGCTCAAAAAGCACAGGCATTTTTCTTCCCACAAAGCCCTTAATAAAGCTTTCCGCCATTTTGTCGCTAAGCGCCATAAGGCGTGCGCTTCTTTCCTCCTTTTTCTGAGGAGAGACCTGGTCTTTTCTTGCCGCAGCCGGCGTTCCTCTTTTAGGCGAATAAGGGAAAACATGTATTTTGGCAAAGCCTGTTTTTTCCGCAAAGGCATAGCTTTCCTCAAAATCCTCGTCTGTTTCTCCGGGAAAGCCCACAATTATATCCGTTGTCAGTGCAACATCGCTCATATGCTTTCTGAGAATTTCAACTGCCTCGCTGTATCTTTGGGCTGTATACTTTCTGTTCATTTCCTTAAGGGTTTTTTCACAGCCGCTTTGGAGTGAAAGGTGAAAATGGTGGCACACCTTTGGCAAAGCTGCCATTTGAGAAGCAAATTCCTCTGTAACGACATTTGGCTCAATGGAGCTGAGCCTTATGCGCTCAATGCCATCTATTTCATGCACCTTTTTTATAACCTGAAGAAGATTGGTATTTTTTGTGTCTTTTCCGTAGCTTGCCACGTGAATGCCTGTAAGCACCAGCTCTTTAAAGCCGTTTTGCGCCAGCTTTCTTACCTCGCTAAGCACATCCTCTTCATCACGGCTTCTTATAGGCCCTCTTGCGTAAGGAATTATGCAGTATGAACAGAACTGACTGCAGCCGTCCTGAATTTTGAGATAGGCTCTTGTTCGGCCTGCCAGCTTGTTTACGGAAATGGGCTCAAAAACTCTTTCCTTCATTATTTCGCCCACACGGCAGTCTATGCCTTTTTCCGCAGTGTAGCTTTCAACACAGTCAACTATTTCATTTCTGCCCTTTGTGCCCAAAATTATGTTTACGCCCTCAATGGCTTTTATGTCCTCAGGGGCAGTTTGGGCATAGCAGCCCACAGCCACAACCACAGCGTCGGGGTTAATGCGCTTAACCTTTCTTATAAGCTGACGGCTTTTTTTATCGCCCAAATTTGTTACCGAGCATGTGTTTATAACATATACGTCGGCTTTTTCGTTTATGTCTACTATTTCGTATCCTCTTTCCGCAAAGGCTTCGGCTATGGCTTCGCTTTCCACCTGATTAACCTTGCAGCCAAGAGCATAGCTTGCCGCTTTTTTCATTTTTTTACCTCTAAAAACAAAATTTCTTTATTGTTTCAATTACAACGCCGCTGTTGTTGCTTCCTATAACCTCTGCGCCTGATTTTTTCTTCATTTCATCACTGCTGTTTTCCATAACAAAGGCAAATGCGCTTTCCTCAAGCATTTCCAAATCGTTGAAATTATCACCGAAAGCCATGGTTTCTTCATATGAAATTTTAAACCGCTCCTTTATTTTTTTAAGAGCGTTTCCCTTATCCACAGGCAGATTTTGAAAATCAAGGCAGTTGTCGCCGGAAAGCACAGCCCTGCACCGTCCGCTGAAAAATGTATGCATCTCGCCAAAATCGCTTCTTTTATTAGTGGTTACGTCTGAAAGCGCCGCCTTTACTATTTCATCATCAATGGAATATACGTCGGCTGTGTTTTCAATAAGCTTAACGTTATAGTTAAAGCGTCTGCTTGTCATGGCCTTATACATGGTTATGTGGTCTGTATAGGCGAACTCACGCCCCTCCAAAAGAAAGCGGAAATTTGGTCTGTCGCTTATTTTTTCAACCATTTCCTTTATAAGAGCTTTGTCCATAACGTCGGCATATATTTCCTCGCCGCGGTATTTAACATATGCCCCGTTTTCGGCAATAAACACCACCTTTTCCTCCACAGGCGCAAAAAGCCTTTCAAGGCTTGCCATCTGCCTTCCGCTTGCCGCCGCAAACAAAATATTTTTTTCGCTAAGCCTTTCTATTGTTTCAAAAGTGCCGTCGGGAAGCTTTTTTTCGTCCGTAAGAAGCGTTCCGTCCATATCGCTTGCAATAAGTTTTATCATAGCCAATTCCCTAATTTATTTTAAGCACCATTGAAAGTATAAGCATGGCAGTATCAGCGTCTTTTCCCGTACTCCAGATGACGTATGGACGTATTTTTTCCCATTTGTTTCTTTTTGTGTCGGGAACATTGTATATTTCTTCCATTTCGTCCAGCTTATCTGTTATTTCTCTTTTTTCAAGGATGCTCAAATTTCCGTTTTCCTGAATTATTTTTCTTGCCTCATTAAAGCTTATATCCAAAGCGCCGCCTTTTATTCCGCTTTTTATGTAAAGCTCCTTAAGACCGTCGTTGCTGTAACCGTTTTTTCTGAAATTTTCCATTCTTGTAAGCAAAAGCTTAACATTTTTTCTGTAAAGCTCGCCCTGCTGCACAGGGTTTTCATACGAGGTAACAACCTCCATGCCCTCCGAAAAATCCTCGATAATATCGCTGTAACGCATTATAAGCATGTCAAAAAGGCCGCCCATTCTTTTTGCGTCATGGGAATACTTATTCCAGATTTCATTACACTCCATAATGTCATCATCAAGCATCATTTTTCCTACTTCGTCCATTACGTTCACCCCTTTTTTAGCCACATACTTCATTTAATGATAACACAAATCAAAAAATTACACAACCGTATCAAAATTTTACATATTTCTATTTTAAGACTTTTGTAATTGAACAGAAAAATACGGTATGTTAAAATTTACAAAAGGAGGTTTTTATATGAAAAAAGCTGTCATTTTTTTGTGGGTGCTTGCCCTTGCTGTTTTTTCTTCTGCGTGCTCGGCAAACCGCACAACTGCGCCGCCCGAAAACAGCACATCTTATGAAGAAGCCGAAAATACCGGTGAAACGCTGACCGAGGAATATGTAACAAAGCTGTTTTTAAGCAAAGCCGACTCCGCTTTTACCGTAACCGACTGCGTTTTAGCAGATAACCGCTCTTATGACATTATAGGAGTTGTTCAGTTTACAGATGAAAACGGCAAAGCCTGCAACCTTGCCTTTGTAAAAGAGGACGGATACTTTCAGCGTGTGGGCTTTGACGCCCAAATAAGCGACGACAGCACCCTCACATACATGGGCAATGCCTCCGTAAGCTTAATACTTAAAAACATAAATTCAGATGAAAAATATATACAGACCGTAAAATATTCGGCAGAGGACGGCAATGTAAACTTTACCGCCGCCTCTGAGCCGATAATATAAGCATAAAAAAGTCCTGATAAATCAGGACTTTTAGGGTGTCGACCAGTCGACACCCTTCGTCGAAATCAGGATTTCGACGAGCTGAAACATAAGAATAAATAAAGGGTTCCATCAGCATAAATGCCTTGAAACCCTTTATTTTCCTCGGCGGAAGTGAATTCCGCCTGCGGATTCCACTTGGAAAACTCTTTGTTTTCCAAACCTTTCCGCTGTCCAAAAATTACTTTGTCTGCAATCTAAAAAGTCCTGATAAATCAGGACTTTTTTTTATCAAACGTTTTTAGCATTTTTCATTCCCAAATGCTGCATAACAAACACTATAAGCACAAGCACAACGCCTACAACGTCAGTTGATGAGCCGGGTATAATAAGAAGTACACCGCCAAGCAGGCACATTATTCTTTGAAGAATATTGAGCTTTGTTGTCATAAAGCCTTCCATACCTGTTGATATGCCAAGCATACCTATAAACGCCGTAACAGTGATAATAGCCGCCTGAACAACAGAGCCGTCTACAAGAAGCATATCAGGGTTAAAAGCAAATACGTAAGGTATAATAAACGCCGTAATGGCAATTCTTGTAGCTGTTACGCCTGTTTTAAACGGATTTGAATGTGCAATGGCGCTGCCTGCGTATGCCGCAAGGGCAACAGGAGGCGTAATATCCGCAACAATACCGAAGTAAAAAACAAACATATGCGCCGCAAGCATAGGAATGCCAAGCTTAATAACTATAGGCGCCGTGATGGTTGCCATAATAACATAGTTTGCCGTTGTAGGAACGCCCATACCAAGTATGATACAAGCAATCATAGTGAAGAAAAGCGCTATAATTGTGATTCCGCCTGAAAGTGTAAGCAAACCTGTTGCAAGCTTAAGACCGATACCTGTAAGGGTAACAACGCCTACAATCATACCTGCCATTGAGCAGGCAACGGCAACGCCTATTGTATTTTTAGCGCCGTTTTCAAGGGCCTCGCCAAAAGCCTTAGGCGACATTCTTGTATCTTTTCTGAACATACTTACGATTATTGAAGTAATAATTGCGTATACGGCAGACATTGATGATGTAAAGCCGTTCATCATGCAGTACACAAGCACTACAAGAGGAAGCAGCAGATAGCCTCTTGAAAACATAAGTGAAAAGAAGCCCGGAATATCCTCTTTGTTAAGACCTCTAAGTCCAAGCTTTTTAGCCTCAAAATGAACCATAAGGAAAATTCCCGTAAAGTAAAGGAACGCCGGAAGAATTGCGGCAATAACAATTTTGCTGTAAGGAACGCCTGTCATTTCTGCCATAAGGAAGGCTGCCGCACCCATAATAGGAGGCATAATCTGTCCGCCTGTTGATGCTGCTGCCTCTACCGCCGCCGCAAACTCAGGAGGATAGCCTGTTTTTTTCATCATAGGTATTGTAAAGCTTCCCGAACCAACGGTGTTGGCAACAGAGCTGCCTGAAATCATACCCTGAAGTGCGCTGGCAATAACCGCAACCTTTGCCGGTCCGCCTGTTGCCGCGCCCGCAATAGAGTTGGCAATTTCAATAAAGAAACGGCCTACGCCTGTTTTGTCCAAAAAGGCACCGAACAAAATGAAAAGCACAATAAATGTTGAGCATACTCCCAGAGGCGTGCCTATAACACCCTCTGTTGTATAAAAAAGATGCGCTATAATTCTTTTTACCGAAAAACCGCCTATAAAATATGCGTAAAGTATAAAGCAGGCAACCACCACAAGAATAGGAATGCCTACAACACGGCGGCATATTTCAAAAAGTATAAGTATACCTATAATTCCCACTGCCATGTCAACGGCTGTTATACGTCCTGCCTTGTCAACAATGGCCTGAAAGTTAATTACATAATAAAAGAAGCATCCGCTTCCCACAATGCCCAGTATAAAATCATACCATGGCACATAGTTCACTCTTGAAGCAAGACCTTTTTTTGCGGGATAAAGTATAAATGCCATAAAAATTACAATTCCGATAAATGATGCTCTTCTTATCTGCTCAGGCAGTGATGAAAAAACATTCATCCACAAAACAAAAACAGAAAATGCAATAAGCATTGCCTTTGCAACAATCATAGGAACTCCGTCAAAGTGGCGTGTATTGCTCTCTCTGTCAAATTCCTTAAGAACCTCCTGCATTCTTTCCTCGTCCTCGTGCAGAAGCTCGTCTGTTTTTTCAATCTGCAGATGTCTGTCCTGTTCGTTTTTATCAACTATCTTTTTTCGTTCTTTATCCAAAAATTCAGACATATTCTCTTGACACCTCCATATCTATTTTTTTCATATAAATCCGTAAAGCAGTACTAAGTTCAGTGCTCTAAACGTAAATCACACCTATTTTTCATAATCAAAATGAACAACCGAATTTCTTCCGCAAAGCTCTCTAAGGCTTATTTCCTGCCCGTCAATTTCAAGCACATGGTCTGACACAGTGCCCACTATATAAGACAGCGCCGGTATTTTTCGGTTGTAGCCGCTTATCAGCATTTTTCCGTCATCAGTATATGTAAGTGTCTGTCCGTCCTCAACTTCCGTTGCAACTCCGGCTCCAAATGCCGAATACAAACATTCCTGAAGGTAAATGCCGTCCTCCTTAATTTCATAGGTTTCCTTCACTTCGCTTTTATTTACGGAATGAATAAAAGCCACAGAAAATCTTGTTCCCTCTTTGGCGTCATACTGTGCATATATTTTTCCGGAGTCTCCGTCGCTTAAAACAAGCTTTCCGTTTCCGGGTATAAACGGCTTTAAAATAAGCACAGCCGCAACAATGGTAACCACTGCTGCGGCCATAACAACACCTTTAAGGTTAATGTTTTTGAAAATTATTCCATAACACCGATTTCTTTAAAGTATTTTTCTGCACCCGGATGGAAAGGAACTGAAACACCCTCAACAGCATATGTTGTGTCAAGCTCTGCGCCCTTTGCGTGGCCTGCCTCAATGTCCTCTTTGTTTTCAAAGAGAGCCTTTGTAAGGCTGTAAACTGTGTCCTCAGGAAGGTCATTGCTTACGATGAATGTAGCCTTAACAGCAACTGTTGTTGCGTCTTCTTCCATTCCTGTATATGTATTTGCAGGAATTGTATATAATGTATAGAATGGATGCTCTTCAATAAGCTTTTCAGCTTCTGCGCCGTCTACGCTAAGAACGATGATGTCGTTTGTTGTTGAAAGCTCCATAACAGCTGTTGTAGGAGCGCCTGCTGTACAGAAGAAAGCGTCAATCTTGCCGTCCTTCATAGCGTTTGCTGAGTCGCCGAATGAAAGGTTCTGCTTTTCAATATCATCAAATGTAACGCCGTAAGCTTCAAGAATCTGTTTTGCGTTAAATTCAACGCCGCTGCCTGCGTCGCCAACTGAAACTCTCTTGCCCTTAAGGTCTGCAACTGAGCTGATGCCTGAAGCAGGGTTTGCTATAATCTGGCAAACCTCAGCGTAGCAAGCTGCCATGCTTGAGAAGCCTTCTGTCTTTTCGCCTGAGAAAAGGTCTGTTCCGTTATAAGCATAGTCCATAACGTCATTCTGAACGATAGCCATGTCTACTTCGCCGTCTGCAACAAGACCGATGTTTGCCTTTGAAGCGCCTGTTGACTGAACATCAAATGAAATTCCTGTTGCATCGCTAAGTGACTGAGCAACAACGCCGCCGAAAGCATAATATGTACCTGATGTGCCGCCTGTTGCAAGTCTTATTTTGTCAACAGAGCCTGCCGGTGCAGCTGCCTCTGCTGATGAAGCTGATGCTGACGCAGATGCGCTTGATGAGCTGCTTGATGAACCTGAGCAGCCTGTAACCATAATTGCAGCCGCCATAAGGCAGGATGCTAATGCCAATACTTTCTTTTTCATAGTCAATTCCTCCCGAAATTAATCTTTTTTATTTGAAACGCTGTTACCATTATATCATTTGTTTCTGTTTAAAGCAACATATTTTTTGTATTTTTGCATAAGGTACGCAGGCACACACAAATTTTCACATTCTGAAAAAAGCCTTAATTTAAGGCTTTATAATAATTTTTAATAAGTTTTATAAATATTTTTTATGTATATTTTCTTTGTATTATTGCATATTTATGCGTTACTTTATAATAATTTACATTAAAATATATCATTTTTAAGGCATTAAGTATTTTAATCTTTCCGAATACCTATGCCATATAATACGAAATACGCATTAAAATTCCATTTGTCTGCACGCCTTTTAGCAGATACAGATATAAATGCATTTTTCAATATTCAATTCCTTCTCTTGCCTCCGCTCCCATATCAA
>Ga0129308_1003305_pt1 | contig 11838 bp, 9 predicted proteins | sample L827metagenome_FD_94440 | JGI IMG/M metagenome (GOLD analysis project Ga0129308, IMG submission 94440) | Ring-tailed lemur group fecal microbial communities from Wisconsin, USA - L827 metagenome | ecosystem: Host-associated > Mammals > Digestive system > Large intestine > Fecal | place: USA... | reverse complement strand
TCCGCTATCTCCGAGGTACTGGTCCGCTACCCGGACGTCAAGCTGATCTGCTCCGAGACTGCTGCTCCGATCGTAAAGCAGTTCTTCGGCGTAGAGGTGGCAAAGCACGGCTACACTGTGACAGAGGGCACGGAGCTCGTAACAGGCAGGCACAAGCTTATTTTTGTCATGGCTCCGATGGTGCACTGGCCCGAGGTTATGGTGACCTATGACGCCACCGACAAGACCTTGTTCTCCGCGGATGCATTCGGTTCCTTCGGTGCGCTGAACGGGAACCTGTTCGCCGATGAGGTGAACTTTGAGACGGAGTGGCTGGCTGATGCGCGCAGATATTATTGCAACATCGTAGGAAAATACGGCCCGCAGGTACAGGAAGTGCTTGCAAAAGCCGCTACGCTTGAGATTGCCACCGTATGTCCGCTGCACGGCCCCGTGTGGAGAGATAATCTCGGATGGCTTCTGGACAAATATGATAAATGGAGCTCCTACACGCCGGAAGACAATGCAGTGATGGTCGTATACGGTTCCGTTTACGGCGGCACAGAAAACGCTGCTTCCGTGGTCGCCTCCCGGCTGTCCGAGGGCGGCGCGAGAAACGTCAGCGTATACGACGTCTCCAAGACACACGTAAGCGAATTGATCGCTGAGGCTTTCCGCTGCAGCCACATCGTATTTGCCTCCATCACCTACAATATGGGCATCTTCACACCGATGAAGAATTTCCTGCTGGATCTGCAGGCCCACAATCTGCAGAACCGCAAATTTGCCCTGGTAGAAAACGGAAGCTGGTCTCCTGTCTCCGGAAGCCAGATGGCTGAGATCCTCACCGCGATGACCGGCATGACGCAGATCGGTGAGACCGTGACCATCCGCTCCACCACCGACGAAGAGAGCTTCGGCAAGTTGACGGCTCTGGCTGACGCAATTCTTGCTGACCTGAACGGCGCCTCCGCTGAAGCCTCCAGCGAAGCTCCCGCCGAAGCAGCCGGAACCGCATGGAAATGTACCGTCTGCGGATACATCTATGAGGGAGACGAGGTGCCGGAGGATTATAAGTGTCCGGTCTGCGGGGTTGGAAAAGATAAGTTTGAAAAGGTAGAGGGGTAATTTCAGAAAAAGGGTGCTGTCGCTTCCTGACAGCACCTCTTCTCTAATACGTTATTGACTATGCTGATTATGGTAACTGATAATCTCCTGCTCCAGCTTCACATTATGCTCCTTCATATACTTCAGAACCTCGCAATAAGGAGCCTCTCCCAATAACGTTTCCAGCCTGCTTCTGTCGTGCTCCGTCATCTCCTTCAAACAATCCTGGAACCGCTCATCCTCCAACTGCTGTACGCCCATGCAATACAGTGAAAAATCCTTCCCCGTCTCCCTGCACAGATGCTTATGAATCAGGAAGCCCCCGACATCGATATCTCCGAAATGCAGATAGTTCACGCCCGGATTGTCCTGGATCACTTTTTTCAGGAACTGAATCTGGCAGCGGTTTGCGAAGCCGCCCAGATACATCAGCGCATTGTCGCCGCATTTCATTCTCTGGTAAGAGGTCTTGTTCTCGACCGTCATTACCCCGGAGGCGTTCACTGTAATGCGCCTGATCCCCGGAATATCCCCGGAAGCAATCGCAATGCCGCCCTGCAGCCTCGCTGTTTCCAGAACGTACCCTTCCCACTCAATCCTCCAGTCCCCTTTTAGAAAAATCTCCTGCTCCGCCGGAATAACATGAAAGGCTTCCAGTATCGCATCGTTCCGCTCACTCTCCTTGCGGGGCCTGCCGGCCGCGTTTCTTAAAAGGGTACAGATCTCCTCATAATTATTACTTTCAAACCATTTCGAATCACCGTACACCAGCATAGATGCCTCGCGCACATACAGCTTTTCTTCGTTTTTCTCCAGAAAATCAAGCATTTTCAGATTCGCTTCGATCCGTTCGGGAGAAATGGAAAGCCTCGGATCCTCCAACTGTGCAAGAATGCTCCCGCAGCAGCTTCGCACAATCTCTCCCGCTGCATCGTACTGCTTTACCGTTTCGCGTATCTGCTTTGAAACAGTGCTCTGCGGAATCACACCGTATTCCCTGTGCAGATATTCATATACCGCATCCAGATTTTCTTCCTGAAGATAAATCTTCTCTATATCGTCACTGAATTTCAGATAATCCACCGTGACAAATCCCATGCGCAGCAGCCCGGATACCGCTTCATTCAGGCATTGCTTCTCTGTAATCTCCGCATTATTTCTGGAATAGTGTTTATAGACCTCTGCAGGCTTCAAAAGTATCCTTCTGTTTGTCCGGATCTTCTTCGCACTCCGGTTAAAATACTTCTTCAGCAGGCCATCCAGTACTGCCCTTTTATAATCCTTACTGCTCATGGAACCTGATCTCTCCTATTTGCATGTTGTCATTGCTGACCTTAAGCACCGGGATAATGACACCGCATTCGCTGCCGATCGACTCCAGCTTATTGGGCGGCGCGCAGAAGATCACCTGGAAATTCTGGTTCTTAAAGAAATCCAGCATCAGCTTGATATTGTGGTCGCTCATCTTCTCAAATGGCTCGTCGATAAAAATCAGCCGCACAGAATTGACTCTGACATTGTACAGCATCGACAGGGCCGCAGAGAGAATCAGCGTATACGGAATCTGTGTCCCGGCTCCCGAATTATAGCCCACCTGCTTTGACAGCTTTCCGTCCTTCACCTCATCATTGTTGATGATAATCTCATAGCTCATATAATTCCGGTAATCCGCGAATTTTTTGATTTCCACACTGTCATTCTGGTCAATAATTTTATTGATGATATCCCGGATCTCCTTCTCCCTGGTCTCCACCTCATCATTTTCATAGCCCATGATGCCCGTCAGAGCGAGCTGCCCGTCCGCCATATTGTTTGTTTCCTGCAGGTACTCCGCATAGCGCAGGATTCTGGCATAATCGGAATTGTCGTTCAGCAGCTTCACATCAAACTGATATTTCGTCGAGAACTGCAGCTTCCGCAGTTCTTTATTGATATCCGAAATATCGCTTCTCGCGTCCTTGGCCGTTTCATAGATGTTCAGCACAAATTCCCGCTTAAAGATCCTCTCGTACGTGATGGTCTGCTCTTTCAGCTTCTGCTGTATCCCCTGCAGATCATCGATCCATATTTTTCCGCGTCTCCGCTGATAAGCCGCCTCGCACTCCAGGCCCATCGGCAGCTTATCCACTTCCTGCTTGCGGTTGTTGTAAGCCTGCTGTTTGCCGTTGATGTTGCCCTCCAGCTCTCTCACCCTGCGGTCTAACCGCGTCTTAGTCTCACGCTGCATCAGTCCGCCGCCTGGATTATCACCAGTCAGGAACCCGTCATACTCCCCGATTGCCTGCTCCACAGCCGAATCGCTTTCTATGCGTTCTTTCTCCAGCTCCTCCCGGCTCTCTGCTTCCTTTCTCTCCAGAACTTGTACGGATTTCTCCATTTCCGATACGGTCGTTTCCAGAATGGTCTTCTGCGTCAGATTCTCCGTGCGGAGCTTCTTCCTGGCAGTAAGCTGGTTTTCGAGCTCCGTCACCCGCTCATTCAGTGCCAGAAATTCAGCATTGTTCTTCTGCGCTTCCAGCAATTCCTGATAATGGCCCCTCTCCTCATTCAGATCAGCAGTTACCTTCGCGGCCTCCTTATGCGCATTCAGATTATATTCCTTAAAGCACGCTAAGCCGGCCTGCAGATATTTCGATTTATCCAGCAAGCCTCTCTGCTCTGTGAGTATCTCCTTTTCCCTGGTTTCCAGTTCCTGCAGCCTTTTTTCAGCAGCCCTCCTGTTTAATTCTACTGCCTCGCTTCCCAGACAATAGCTCCTGATTTTCCCTGTATTGATATAGGTGATTGCCATGTTGCGGCTCAGCTTTCCTTCCATGGACATGGCGTTGTCATAATCCGGTACGGCAGACTTCTCTACTGCATGAATTTTTCCCAGCCAGAACTTAAAATAATTTGCCGCCGTCTCATTCTGGATCTGCAGATAATAAAATACCGAGTCCTCCACACATTCCATCGTCCTCGCCATCAGCCGTTTCGTATTGACCAGCTCCACATAGCGGTGCCTCGACTGATCCAGGACTGCATTCGCCACATCAAAGGATTCTCTGGAAACGATAATCGCATAGCGGTGGATTCCGAGAAATGCTTCTATAGCGTTTCTCCAGTTTTCGTCCTTCAGCTCCACCACGTATTCACACGCCATATGAGCCTCATCCCGAATCCCCCGCTTCCTGAATTCACGGTTGATTTCCTTAATAAGCTCCATCTGCTCCTGCACATGGGAATAATCCGTCCTGTTCCTGCTGCAGTTCTCGATGATATCGCTCTGCCGGATGCACTCGTTCTGAATCTCCCCCAGTTCCTTCTTCAGCAGAGTATTTTTTTCGATTAATCTGTCACGGCAGGACTGTATTTCTTCCTTTAAAAGATCAATGAACCGCTGCTTTTTGGCGATTTCCAGATCCTTTTCTGTCAGCCTGCCTACCATATTGGAATCCTGCACCGCGGCTCCCAGCTCTGCCAGCAAAGCGACGATCTCCTGCATCCGCCTCTGAAAAGCTTCCAGCTTCTCTTTTTCCGCATTCAGAACCGCTAACTGGTCCTCGTATGTATGAATCAACTGCTTCGAGGCGCTGATTGCCTTTGACACGTCAAGATCTGACAGCGCACTCTTCGCTTCCGAATGGTATCGGTCAATCTCTTCAATCTCCTGATCCTGCTCCCGGATCGTCTTCTCCAGCGCCTCGCAGGTAATCCTGTCCCGTTTGATCAGCTCCTCCGCCTCCCGGATCTCGCGCTGGCATTCCACAAGCTTCTGATATTTTATTTTGATGTCGTCGATCTTAACCCGAAGGGCCTTCTTGTCATGCTCGTCAAAGTCCGCCAGTATGGAATCCAGATCCTGCAATTCCTGATTGATCCGCTCTAGGCTTCCGTTGATCTGCTCAATATTTTTCTTTGCCTCTTTTAATTTATCGAAATTGACATTGTGCTCCTCCAGCACCGACTCCTTGATAAATTCCTGAATCTTCGCAGCAGGATTGTAAGCCATCAGATTTCTGAGCTTCCGCTGATATTTCGGAACCTCCTGATAAGGAAGCTTGAGCCCGACCATCTGCATAAACAGCGTAATCCCTTCTTTTTTATTTTTCATCTGGACGCCATACTTCTTCTGAAAGCCGGATGCATCATACGGCTTTTTCAAGGAATCTTCTTCGTACACAAAGGAAATGTCCTGAATGGTCTTTCCATCCATGGCATACCAGTATGTTCCCCTGATATCGGTTACTGCCGTTTCAATCACAACGCCCAGCACGAACGGATTCTCATTGATCTGGTCAAAATATTCCAGTGCAATATGCGTATATACCACTGGTATCCTGTCCGCCGGCCTGGCATAGATCCCGGCGCTGGCATCCACCAGACAGCGGGTATAGGAGACAAGATTCCGCTTCCCCACACCGGTATTGTAGCCGCTGGTCGCCTTGTTGAACTGCGTATCACCCGTATACGCATACTTGATGGCATCCAGTATCGTTGACTTTCCGCATTCATTTTCACCCGAAATCAACGTCAGGCTCTCCGAAACAGGAATGGTCCGGTTGCTGAACCCATACCAGTTCACCAAATGTATATTCCGCAAAATCGTTTTATTCATCTGCATCCTCACCTTCTGAATCCTCATCCTGCTCCGGTTCCAACGCATCTCCATCCGGGGTATATTCCGCCATTACCTGCTTAAGCTGCCCGATATCCATACAAAACTGCAAAGACGGGTACAGCCGGACCTTCCCCTCCTCCGTCGCAATATCGTCACTGTAATCGATCAGACTGAATTTTTTGAAAATTCGGTATGCTTCCTTAAAATCCGTCGGCTTCAAATTGATCTGATAGATCCTGCATTTGTCAATAATATCGCCCACCGTTACATGTACCGGATCCGCATATCCCATACGTTCCAGAAACAAAAGCCACAGAACCATCAGCAATTTCATCTGCTTTGTGTCAAAACGATACAAGTTGCTCCGCTTCAGGCCGACCGTCTCAATGTCCTCATCCGACTGCTGCAGCATGGCTACCTTCATCCGCTCCTCCACAACAACCTTGTATCCGATGGCAGACAGATAGGTATTGACATCATATTGATTCGATTCTGAGGCTATGAAATCATACAGCTTTTCATCCTTATCCGCCACAATAAAGGTGGTCTCCAGCATTTTCCGGATGCATCTCTTAAATAAGTATGCATCCTCCTCACTCATCCTCTTCATAAAACCGAAATCGTTCATAAACAGACTCCTCTACTTCTTCACAACGGTCACATTGGTCATATCTGCAAGCCGCGTTTTCACAGTCTCATCCGACAACTGAATCTCATACGGGAACTCTGCGTTCTCGGCATAAAGCATTGCCGCCGCATACATCAGAACCTCTTCTTTGGTCTGAATGTCTTTTTCCTTCACACTCATCTTCTTCCCGCTTCCCAACTGTACCTCCAGGAAGCTGCCCACCTTCTCCACGGAATACCGGTTGGGCGAGCTGTGAAACAGCTTCTCTGTCTGCTGCCTTTTTTCTTCCTCGGACAATTCCGCTGCGGTCAGGCCGATATTCTGTCCTTCATTTTTTACCCGCCTGTTCCGCTCAAACGACTTAGAGCCGACATATTTCTGATTGATCATGCGTGTGCAGTCCGCGACCTTTTCCATCGCGGCAGCCTGCTCTGCCTCCGGCAGTTTCGACACCGCATTCAGGAAGTCGTTTATCGCTGCCTCCAGCCTGACGCCATTGCTCGCCATCAGCATGATTCTCGTATTCGCCAGATTATAGTAATTGTTAATCCGGCTGTCGATCAGTTCCATGTTGGCCTCGTACTCAACGCTCAGGAAATACTGCAGCTCCGCAAAATATCGTTCAACGCGTTCTTCTGCGTCTTCATAGCTTAACTGCAGCTTTTCTGCACATTCCTCTATCATCTTCCCGCACATCTCTTCCTGCCGCAGGATGCGCAGCTTGCTCTTTATGTACGAAATCTGTGTGGGAATCAATCCATTATTCTTTACAAAAAAATATTCGTTAAAAAAGCGGTCCAGCATCTCGTCCTTCATGATAAACTGGCCAAAGCTGTTGATGTCCTGAAACACAATCACCGCTTTCATAATACCGGAAATACTGTCTTTCAGGTCTGTAAGCTCGTTTTTCAGCTCTGTCTCATTGTCAATCAGCGGGACGAGGATATTGGTATACGGCCGCTCCCTGCGCACCGAGTCCTCGTCAAATGCAGATTTCACAATTTCGTACATGGAGAAAATACGGTTTGACATCGTACCTTCCCCCGTCTTCTCCGTCATTTTCCGCAGGAAATCCATAAATCTCCGGCAGTCCACCGAGATATTCACAACGTATTCGCCATTGCGGCCGATTTCGCGGGGAAGCAGCCAGCCGCACGCGCGGAACAGGGAGAGAATATTTGGCGACTGCAATTCTGCGCCGTTTTCATCGGAGGATGCTTCCTCAATGGCTGCTTCTTCAATTACTTTTTCTGACTTTCCTGCTTTTGCATTCAGTCCGTTTATACCGATATTCTTCAGGTAGACCGTAATACTGTCCTTCGCGTCTGATTCATACAGTACCGGCAGCTCTTTTGTTTTCTCAATCAGGATCTGGATACAGTCATAATAGATCCTGCGGTACTTCAATGTTAATGGTTTAAAAAAGGAATCGTTTTTTATATAGTCAAAGAAATTCACGCTTCTCCTCCGTTTTGATACCGGCGAAACACCGCCGTCACCACAGCGCCTCCCGTTTCCCGGTTCCCGATCAGCAGGCGCCCGCCATGCTTCTCACAATACAACCTGCTGATATACATTCCCATCCCCGCATGCTTCAGGCTGTCCTTCGCATTCTGCTGATGGAAGACCTCCGTAACCGTCTTCGCATCCTCACAGAATCCTGCCCCGTCATCCATTACGGAAATGCGCAGCTCCCGGCACGTCACGCAGACGCTTATTTCTACGCATTCCTTCGCGTAGCGCAGCGCATTGGACAGAAGATTCTCCGCCACTTCGAGAATCACTTCCCTGTCTCCCGAAAACTCCTCCGTCGTCTCCTGTACCTTTAAAATAACGCGCTTTCCCTCTTTTTCCTGCAGAACGGCAAGCTCCGCCTGAATATCCGCCTCCATCTGCTCTGCCGTGACTGCTCCCACGGCCAGTGTCCGGTGCTCGAGGCTGCTCATCTTCCGCATCGTTTCTACAAAGAGATCCATGCGGTCAATCTGCTTCCTGCTCTCCTGCACCATCTCCACTGCCTTCTTCAGATCAATCGTTCCATCGGGAAGATAGTCCGCCAGCATCTCCTGATACCCCTTCAGGACAGACAGCGGGGAGCGGATGTCATGAGCGATCGCCGCACGGAGCGCACGCTCCTCCTCGATCATCCGCCACAGCTCCTGGTTATTCAGCGCAAGCTGTCCGCGCATCCGCTCGAACTCCCGGCAAAGCTTTCCCATTTCATCCTGGGTATCATATGTGATCTGAAAATCGAGATCGTTTTCCGCGATCCGCCTTGACGCCTGATTCAGCTCCTCAAGCGGCGTCTTCAGCTTATGCTCATAAAAAAGAAACACAGCGGCGCAGGACGCAAGAACCGACAGAATCAGAACCGTGTAGGTCTGCAGAAAGTCACAAAGCTCAGAAACTGCGTGATCCGCCCCGCTCATCTCGTACTCAGGCGGCCTCGGGATTTCCGCCCAATAATATGTGATATCCTGATCCAGCCCGCGCTCTGCGTTCCCCGCCGCAAAAAATTCCTCCTGATCCACATAATTCCACCAGATCTGTTCCTGTACGTGCGACGCAATTTTCACAATCACGGCCGACAGCAAAAAGCCGGACACCAGCGCGATGGACAGATACAGGAGTATCGTTTTTCTCACAGACAAATTCTTTATTTTTTCCACCGATAGCCCATCCCCCATACCGTTTCGATGTATTCGTTGTCCGACTGCTCTCCTATTTTCCTGCGGATTCTGCGGATCAGCTCCGTAATGACGCGGCTGTCTCCCTCCGCGTCGTAGCCGCAGACCTTCTCATAGATTCTCTCCCTGTCAAAAACAAGCCCCGGATTCATGGACAGGAACTCGACAATCTCATATTCCAGCTTCGTCAGCTCCAGCTCATGCCCGGCGACCTGCACTGTTTTCCGTCCGTAGTCGATCAGAAACTCGCCCTGAAAATGATATTCCGATTTCGTCCTGTGGCGTTCCTCCCGTTTCAGATGCGCGACAATCCTTGCCTCCAGCTCCTTCAGGCTGAACGGCTTTAAAATGTAATCGTCGCCGCCGGACAGCAGCCCGTTTACCCGGTCCTGCTCCTCCACCCTCGCAGTCAGAAACAAAATCGGGCAGGAAACGTGATCCCGGATCCGGCGGCAGACCTCTATCCCGTCAATCCCCGGCATATTCACATCCAGCAGGATAATATCCGGCCTCATCTCCACCAGCTTCAGGGCCGCCAGCCCATCCTCCGCCACGGCTGCCTCGTACCCTCTCAACGAAAAGAAATCCTTTAGCATCTTCAGCAGCTCCGTGTCGTCATCTATGATCAGAATTTTATACTGCATCCCTTTCACATTCTCCTGTCATCCTTCTCCGCCTGCCTGCGAACCGCCTGCGCCTCGTCGTCCCTCATCTCAAAAACCAGTATTTTCATGTCTGTCATTCTCCTTGTAGTATCATTCCTATTTGCTTTTATTATAATAATTCCCCGATATAAGATTTGCAACTCTTTAATCTGCATATTATAATAAGAAAAACTTATTTTACTGAAACGAGGCAGGTTTATATTTATCATTTTAACGATTCGTCAGGTTTTTCATCGGCTCTCCCCATTTTCCGAGATACCTGCCATCGATGGATGAATATGTACTCTCGCCCGGAGCCAGTGCCGGAGCAGCCTGCATCAATCTCTCCGTAAAGGGAACCGCCAAATCCAGCAGCTTTTCATCCTTCGTTACATTACGGATTAAGCAGAGAAAAATATCGGATCCGTCTCCCATCGGGATTGTCTTCTTCACTTCCAGTTCAAAACTGACAGGGCTTTCTGCGATAGTTGGCACATCCAGCACCTGTCCCCACTCTACAGCAGGCAGAAGCTTCATCTTATCAGGTGCGTTTCTGCCACAGGTACAACCATAATAATCTGCCAGAGGCAGGAGCCCTTCCGATACGAGATTAGCTGAGAACACACCATTTTTGCGAATCAAATCTTTGGTCTGCTTCTCCTCACCTATACAAGCCATCACTCCGAGCCCTTCTGCGGAATGATAATAACCAAACCAGCAGAACAGACCAAAATGGGGCTGCCCATCTTCCTGTTTGGTGCCATAAAGAAATAACGACTGCGGGCAGAAATCATTGCCAATCTTAGTTTTCACTTTTGCCATTGTATACATCCTTTCCCTTTTTCAATGCCTGTTCCGTTCGCTCCAGATTCGAAACGATACGGTCAAGATACTGTGCCAGTTCTTCTATTTCCTTCTTTTCAAAATCCTGAAAAAACAGGCTGTTCATTTGCTTGGAAACCTGATTGTAGCGCTCCTCCAATGCGCGGGCCCTGGGTGTCAGGCTGATCAGACTTTGACGCCGGTCAGAAGCGGAAGCTTCCCGGCGGATCAAGCCCTTTTCTTCCATTCTGCAAAGCATAGCGGTAAGCGTATTCTTTGCCAATCCCGTCTTTTGTGCAAGCTCCACAATAGGAATACCTTCACTTTTCCATAACACATAAAGAATATGCCCCTGTGGTCCGTTAAATTCCTCTACACCACATGTCTGCAAAAGCCGTTCAAAAACCCTCCCCTGAACCTGTTTAATATAGGAAATCAAAAAACCTGTCCGTGTTTCCAGATCTATCACACCTCTCCCTGCTCCACCGCTTTGCAAGGACAGAAGCGGCAGTTTTGCTGTACAGCGTTAAAAAGGACGTCTCCTTTTCACAATACAAATAGTACTATATAGAACTTATTTCTGTCAAGATAAAAAAATTAATATATAGCAGTCCTGAAACCGCCCGCTCCTTATCATCTTTCAGTTCTTTCACCATATTATCTGTTATTTATTTCACAAATTCATTGACTAAGTTGTATATACAAGGTATACTGTAGATAACACTACGTTGACATAACATTTTAAAAAGGAGGTGCTTGTAAAATGAAAGGTTTTGCCATGTTAAAAATCGGTGCTACCGGCTGGATCGAAAAAGAGATCCCTGCCTGCGGCCCAATGGATGCCATTTGTAAGCCTCTGGCTCTGGCCCCCTGTACTTCGGATGTACATACTGTCTGGGCTGGCGCTATCGGCGAACGCAAGGACATGATTCTCGGCCATGAAGCGGTTGGTGAAGTGGTCGAAGTTGGCTTTCTGGTAAAAGATTTCAAACCCGGAGACAAGGTTCTGATTTCCGCTATCACTCCCGACTGGAACGCCTGTGCCTCTCAGGAGGGCTATGCCATGCATAGCGGCGGCATGCTGGCAGGCTGGAAATTCTCCAACTTCAAGGACGGTGTTTTCGCTGAGTATTTCCACGTCAACGATGCAGACGGCAATCTGGCTCATTTACCGGAAAATATGGATCTGGGCGCTGCATGCATGATCGCAGATATGGTTCCTACCGGATTCCACGGCGTTGAACTCGCAGATATCCAATATGGCGATAACGTTGCCGTGATTGGTATCGGACCGGTGGGCCTGATGTCCGTCGCTGCCGCTGCGATTCGCGGAGCTGCAAATATCTATGCTGTCGGTTCCAGAAAGAATTG
>Ga0129308_1003304_pt1 | contig 11838 bp, 8 predicted proteins | sample L827metagenome_FD_94440 | JGI IMG/M metagenome (GOLD analysis project Ga0129308, IMG submission 94440) | Ring-tailed lemur group fecal microbial communities from Wisconsin, USA - L827 metagenome | ecosystem: Host-associated > Mammals > Digestive system > Large intestine > Fecal | place: USA... | reverse complement strand
CTTGCGAACCAGCAAGACTGTGAACGGCGTTACTTACCGCTACTACTATGCCGGTGGTAAGCTGATGCGCATGACCTGGGACACCAATACCATCGACTTCTTCTATGATGCCAGCGGCCTGCCCTATGCGTTGAAGTATAACGGCACAGTCTACTATTACATCACCAACCTCCAGGGTGACGTGATGCGGATTGTGGACGCCAGCCAGAACATTGTCACAAGCTATGAGTACGACCCCTATGGCAAGGTCATTTCCGCTACGGGCACCTTAGCAAATATCAACCCGCTGCGCTATCGTGGGTATGTCTACGACCAGGAAACCGGATTCTACTACCTCCAGAGCAGATACTACGACCCGGCAACCGGTAGATTCCTCAAAGTATTCCGCCTTTTTCCAAACTTTGATTGGGCACAAAATCTCTCGCCGAGAACCCTTGTCCTATTATGCGGTATTGCCCTAAAAAAGTTTTGCATCAGATGCCATGCCTAGCGTGGCAAGATTCACATCTCACTCAAAGTGCCCTGGATTTTTCCAGGGCACTTTTTGAGAGTTCCGGGCGCAAGGTGCAACGGTCTGGAAGATACCCCCCCAGCTTTGGGACATTTTATCCCAAAGGTTCAATTTCTGTCAGTCAAATAGAATATATATTTTCCTCTTACACCACGGAAAAAACAGGAAAATGATGACAAACATTTCGGATTTTCATTTTAAGTTTGCCCGTACCTTTTGAATGACAGCTTTTGCCTCATCCTTTTTGAGAACCTTGCCGTAAGACACCACTTTCCCGTCCACTACCAACGCTGGAGTAGTCATAACCCCGTAGGCGGCAATCTGCGAGAAGTCCGTTACATGGTCAATGGCTGTGTCCGTCCCTAACTCTTTAAGGGCGGCGCGAACAGCATCCTCTAAAGCGTTGCATTTAGAGCAACCACTTCCCAACACCTTCACCCCTGCATCAGACTTTGACGCTTCTGCTTGTGCCATTGTTTCCGGGGTACTGTTCACCCCACAACAGCAGGATTTTGTTTCTTCTTTCTTTTTGCTAAACAGTCCCATGATTGATTCCTCCTTAAAAATTATATCAGCAAAAATTGGAACGCATTGAACAGATAGCCCACAAGGATAATGCCAATGGTGCAAATACCGATGAACAGCGCCAGCAGCTTCAGTTTCACGGCCTTACGAAGCATAATTAATGACGGCAGACTTAGTGTTGTGACAGCCATCATAAAGGCTAAAATTGTGCCAAGCTGCGCGCCCTTATAGAGCAGGGCTTCCGCTACCGGGATGGTGCCAAAAATATCCGCATACATAGGGATACCCACCAGTGTGGCAAGGACAACGCCAAAGGGATTGTTACCGCCTAATACTGCTTCAACCCAGCTTTCTGGAATCCAGTTGTGAATAATCGCGCCAATTCCTACACCAACTAAAATGTATGGAAATACTTTTTTGAATGTAGAAATGACTTGCTCCTTGGCATACTGTACCCGTTCCCGTTTCGTCAGTGTAGGAGATTCAATATCCACACCGCCGGCAGTACGGATAAATTCTTCCACATACGGCTCCATGTGCAGTTTTTCAATTAAAGTGCCGCCCACCACGGCAATCACCAAGCCGACCACTACATAGATGATAGCAACTTTTGCCCCGAAAACGCTCATTAAAAGAATGAGACTTCCTAAATCCACCATAGGGGACGAAATCAGGAAGGAGAACGTAACTCCCAGAGGAAGCCCAGCACTGGTGAAGCCGATAAAAAGCGGAATGGACGAGCAGGAACAGAAAGGCGTTACTGTACCCAGCAGGGCAGATATGATACTTGCACCGACACCATGGAAACGGCCTAATATCCGCTTACTTCGTTCCGGCGGGAAGTAGCTTTGAATGTAGGAAATCACGAAAATCAAAAAACAGAGTAGTACGGTGATTTTCAACACGTCATAGAGGAAAAACTGAATACTTCCTCCAGCACGTTCTCCCACGTCCAGCCCCAGCATGGAAAGACCCTTGCCAATCAACTCATTCAGCCATTTCATGCCTAACATTTGGTCTTGGATAAATTGCCATACGCTCATAGAGTAACCCCGCTTTCAATTTGTTGGACAACATATCAAGAAATTTTGATGTTTAGTGTTGAGATAAACGCCATCCCGCAATGATGGCGTTCATTTATCGCATAAGGAGCACCCACATGCCCGCTCTGCGTCCGGTGTGGTAAGAGCCAGTAGCAGCTTTACCGCTTCATCCCTGCCAGTATCACTCAAACGGTAATGCGTCCATTTACCCTCTTGACGGCTCATCACAAGCCCGGAATCACATAGAATTTTCATGTGGTAAGATAAGCCCGACTGTGTTAAATCCATCGGCTCCTGCAAAACACAGGCGCACTTCTCACCACTACGTAATTGCTCCAAAATAGCAAGGCGTTTAGGGTCGCACAAGGCCTTAAATACTCTTGCGCTTTCTTGGTAAGTCCTCATATGTTTACCTCACATCAAAAGGTTTTGATATAACATAGTATATACGCCAATGTGCCGCTTGTCAATGGATATTTGGGACATTTTGTCTTAAAGTTGCAACGGCGATAATTTGACTTTGCGGGTGAAATGTGATAGTTTCAATCTATTTTCTTGTATTTTTGTCAAAAACCTTGCGTTTTCGTGTTCCTAATAAGAGTTAAGAATACTTACTGTATCATTACCATGCACGTTGCGGATTTCCTGCTGAGTGATGCATACTGATGGATTGAGAAATTGAAGAAGAGGAATTTGATTATGCATCCTATTCCGGTTATGTGATAGAACACTTTCCTGAATTTGAGAAGGAGCACCCACGCCTTTCCCATTTGAGCTGCTTTTTCCATGCCTGAATAAAAGGGGCTTGTTATATTCCCAATTTTTAACCTGTTTCAAAATAAATTCCCATTTGGCACTTGACATAGGAAAGAATCTATGCTAAAATTTACTAGCTGAATCCGGGAAGCAGATGCTGTGCGGGTGTAGTTCAATGGTAGAACACCAGCCTTCCAAGCTGGATACGCGGGTCCGATTCCCGTCACCCGCTCCAAATACCATGCGCCAGTAGCTCAGCTGGATAGAGCAACTGCCTTCTAAGCAGTAGGTCGGGGGTTCGAGTCCCTCCTGGCGTGCCATTCAGCTTTAAGTTCATATGGTGGATATGGCCTAGTTGGCTAAGGCGTCAGATTGTGGCTCTGAAGATCGTGGGTTCGAGTCCCATTATCCACCCCATAAAACAAGAGCACTCCGAGCGGGGTGCTCTTGTTTTATCTTGGAGAATGGGACTCGAAGAGAGCGACCGCCCCTTGGGGCGGGGAAAAAGTGTCCGGTGGACACTTTTTCAGCTCGGGGGAGAGTCCCATTATCCACCCCATAAAACAAGCGCACTCCGAGTGGGGTGCTCTTGTTTTATCTTGGAATATGGGGCTCAAAGAGCGTAACCACTCTAAAAAAGCGACGGCATAATGTGGTAAAGATAGGTATCGGATGCGCTCAAGGTATGCATGCCGCCGATCATCATGGAGCAGCTGGTATTCTCGCCAACAATGAACAAATCGTTGTATTCCAGCAGAGATTTCGCTTGATTCGTGGAGATGTCAAAGGCCTCATCGTCAGAGCCGGTGGCAATGAACAGCATAACGTCATCCTTGCCAAAGCCCTGAGCTGCCACGGCATCATACAGCACACGAGCGGATAGGTCTCTGTTCAGAATGCCGGAGGTGCCGCCTTCTCCGTCATCCCAGCAGGCTTCGCTGATGGGCAGGAACCATTTAAAGGCACGCAGTATCAGATGCCTGGGCGAAAGTGGGGAGCATGGAAAATGTAAGCGCCATCGAAATCAGCGCTGCTGCGATCCAGCGCCTTGTCATTCTGCCTCCGAAGCATAGATGATTTCAGCCGCTTCCTTCAATTGCTCCAGTCGAGCCTGGATTTTGGAAGCGCTTCGCTCCGCATTCAGCTCTTCCCGCAGTGCCGCTGCAAGACTGTCAGTCAGCTCTGCAGCACCCTCTGAAATGTCTCGCAGGTAATAGAAAATGTGCACATTGTCGCCAAACACAACTGGCTGGGAATAATCGCCAGGTTTCTGCATATTCTCCCCGAATGCGGCCTGCTTGAAGTCATCTTCCCAAAGAATGGAATCCGGATGAACCTGATAGCCTGTCTCATAGAAACTTTCAGAATCAAAAGCACTATCCTCGCCGTATTCGGCAATCAGGGTCTCAAAGCGCTCGCCCTGCTCCAGCCGGGCATAAATATCATCCGTCTTTTCCCGGACAGAGGCCAGCTTGGCCGCATCATCCTCCCCCTGGGCGGAAAGCATGATTTGAAGAATGGCACGGTAGCCGCCTGGACGATACCAGACCTCCTGGCCGCTTGAAAGGGCGGTTTCAAAGGCGGGCACGTCATTTTCATAGGCAGACTTGCTCTCCTCCACACGCTGGGCATAGCCCTGCTGGATATCTTCATCCGTCACCTCGGGTTCGCCCTCCATCAGCCATTGCTCATACTTTTCAGAAGCCAGCGCATTGCGGTAATAATTCTCCAGATATTCCAGGGTATAACCGCTGCCGCTCAGGTAGGTCTGGGCCAAATCCGCGGCCGTCATGCCAACATCTTCCGTTCCATCCAGGTACTCAGTAAAGTAAGCCTCATACTGCTTCAAAAGGTTCTCCAAAGAAGCCTGTGCCACAGCAGAAATGGCAGATTCCTCATCCTCCGACATATCATAGCAGCCCTGAGCGGTCATGTCCTGGGTCAAAAGGTGATCATCCACCAGCTCCTCCAAGGCGGAGGCTCGAATAACCTCCAGAACGCTCTCATCCGTACCATCAATGCCATACTGGCTCACCCGGGCGCTGATGGTATCGATCATGACATCCAGCTCCGATTGGGCAATTGCTTCTCCGTTTACTGTAACCACCGTCTGTTCCTCAATGGCCAGGGCCGTCAGACTGCATGACAGCAGCATCAGCACCGCCAGCAGCCAGCATATCAGCTTCTTCATAGAAGTCACTCCGTTTCTCTTTGAAATTAAAACAATTGTATCACAGCTTTTCGGAATTGGATTATCAGATTTCCACCCTTCTTGAGGAAAATCCAGCACAAAAAAGCGGCGGCGGGAGCAAGTCCCGCCGCCAAGGGGTACTACGTTGTGAATTACTCGGTGATGGTAATGGTGCCGGTCTGGCCGCCGATGTCGATGGTGTACTCACCGGCCTCCAGGGTCAGTTCCATCTGAAGCACACGCCAGCTGCCGCCTTCAACGGTCATGATCTTCTCAGCCACAACCTCGCCGTTGGCCTTGGCCTGGGCGATGGTGAAGCCGTCCGCACCATTGTTGCGCAGCAGAGCGTACACGGTGAAGGGCTCGCCGGCCTTAGCAGTCTGGACACTGTCAACAACAGTCTGGATGCTGCCGGAGCTGCCTTCCTCTTCCCGCTCCTCCTGGACGATGGGCAGAATCAGGCAGGAATACTGGAAGTCGGGATCCTGGCCGTAGCTCATGCCGAACTGATAAGTAACCATGGGATCGCCGTAGTTGTTGGGAGCGGCATGGTTGGGATCGTCCTCCATCAGAGCCTGGACGATGATACGGACATAGTTGGGAGCACCCTGGTCGCCTGCCAGATCCTTCCACTGGGCGTTATCGCTCAGGGCGTCACGGGCAATTTCCTTGGTGATGATGCCGCCGGGCTCCTTGTCGCCGAAGATCAAGTCAGCATAAATCCAGGGAGAGGTACCGGTCACAAAGCCGCCCTCGGTGGAACCATGGTCAGCAGCCTGGCTGTAGGGCAGGTACAGCACAGCATCGGCATTGGTCAGAACATACTCAGTAGGATCGGTACCATTCAGGGTCATAACAATGGGCTTACCGTAGTCCTGAGCATCCTCGATAAACAGCTCGGTGGCATCATTGATGGTGCCGTAGTCGCCCACGACCACATCAGCCTGCTCCATATCGTCCACGATGGTGGCGCCCTTCTCGGAGAAGTACTTCTTGTAGCCTTCCTTGGCATCGGCAGAGGAAGCATCCACATAGACCTTAGCGTCCTTGCTCAGAGGCAGCAGATTATTGTCATTCTTCACCAGAACAGCAGACTCTGCCTGCAAACGCTCGGTCAGCTCTACCTCGTAGGGGTTCCGGGCAGCACGCAGCTCTTCATTGTTGGTGATGGGAGTCTGGTTGGCAGCCCACTCGGCGCTGGCGCACAGAGCAATAGCAGCATCCACATCGCAGTAGGGGTTCTCAAACAGGCCCTTGTTGTACTTGAAGCGGAGGATGCGGGTAGCAGCCTGGTCAACATTGGCCTTCTCCACCTCGCCGCTGGCCAGGCCGTCAATGATGGCCTGGGGATAGTTGCTGGAGGGAGAGCTCTCCCAGTTGGAGTAGTCGCGGATCATGCTGCCGGAACCGAACATATCGGTGCCGTTGGCCAGAGCCTCGTTGTACAGCCAGCCGATGGTCTGCTCGCCCAGATCAACGCCCTCGGCGGTGATGCCGCTCATACGGCCATGGTTGCTGGGGCCGCCGCCCAGTGCCCACCAGTCAGTGACGACCACGCCGTCAAAGCCCAGGGTGTCACGCAGGTAGCTCATGGTAGCCTTGTCCCACTTCACATCAACGGTATTGCTGATGCCGGTGCCGCCGCAGTTGGTCATAACCCACTCGGAACCGCCGGACAGAGCGGCCTTCCAGCCCACCATCCAGTTGTCGAAGTTCTGAGCCACGGAACGGGCATTGCCGAAGCTGGAGTCGCCGCCACGGCCGATCCAGTGCTTGGTGCAGGAAGCCAGGCCATTCTCTTCCAGGCCACGGATCTCTTCGTGCACGATGCTGGCGATGAGTTCGGGGTTTTCGCCATACTGGGCGCCAATCTCGTTGGCATAGGGCTCGAAGGTCACATGGATGCCCACAGCCCGCATAGCCTTGCCATAGTAGCAAGCCAGCTCATAGGCCAGCTCGGGATCATTGGCATTACCGAAGGCCTCGTGAGCCTTGTCGATATAGCCGCCGAAAGCGTTGTACTCACGATCGGAGGTGAAGACCATGGGAACGCCCAGGCGCTCGGCTTCTGCCGCAGCCTGAAGGTTATTCAGGGTGTTGGTGATGGTCTCGGGGGTGCCGTTCAGGTTGAACAGCTGGCAGGTCAGGGCATATTCCTGAACCATGTGAACAGCGTCAACCAGCTGGGTGTTCACGCAGAACAGCAGGCCGACTTCTTCTTCCGGAGTCATCTGAGCGATCAGGTCAGCGATCCGGGTGTCGGTCTCCTGACGCCAGTCTTCGTAGACGTCCAGGGAGCCGTTCTTGTTCAAGTCCTTGAACTTCAGGCCATCCACTTCCAGGATGGGGGTGACGTCTTCCACGTAGGTCAGCAGAACCTGACCGGTGGTCTCGTCAGCGGGGATGGTTGCATACTCGCAGCGCTGCTCCAGACGGGCCTGCTCAGCGGCAGCCGCTTCGGAGTTGGCGGCACTGTTTGCAGCATTGATCACATCGGCAGCAGAAGCCGGTTCTCCGGAAGAAGCTTCCGGTGCCTCTGCAAAGGCGATGCTGGCAAAGCTGAGCATCAGTGCAAGTACCAGTAGTAGTGACAGTTTCTTCATGTGGGGGTACTCCTTTCTCTTGCTTGGACAAAATATACATCCACGTGCCGAAGCACGCAAACGACCTTTTACTCCCCAAGTTTAGCACAGCATTTTCCGATTCTTCTCGTAAATTCAAATACCGCTGCCATAAAATTTCCTTCATTCCAAATTAAACCAGGAAAATCCCACACGAGAAATAGGAAAAACAAGCAGGATTGCTATTGAGTACCCTGCCCAAAAGAGCGGCGCCGGATATTTTTTCTTTTTGTGCATATCGGCTCATCTCTGCCAATTCGTACGGAGCTGGCCTGTAGTCGTTACCCCCGAGCTCAGCCCGGTAGCGTTCCTGCGGGGGGATGTTGAATGCTGAAGGGAAACGGTTTGAAGAGTAAAGGCTCCCCTGTATAAGGCAATGTCATCAACTTAATGATTCTACTGTAGGGGAGGCTATTAGCCTCCTGCGCAGAACAATCCCCAAAACGGCACCAAGTCAGGCAAATCCGTATCATTTTCCATTTGCCGGCTCCATTCACCGGAACACTCAAAAACCGTTACGAAAGCGGGAGGCTAATAGCCTCCCCTACGGGATGTCTTAACAGTTGACGACATTGCTGTATAAGGGGGAGCCTTCCTCAAAAGCCATCATCTTCCACCATTCAACGCACCGCCTAACAGCAATTTGTTGATAAAAGATGATGGGCCAAAACAGCATTCATGGATTTGCTAATTATGGGAGGAGACACGCTTTACCACTGCCAGTCCGGCCAGCAGCACCAACACCCATACCCCCAAACTCAGCCACTGGAGCTGTTGGTTTTGCCCTGCGCCATCCGGAAATCCCTCCGGCCGAGAGCCGCCTCTGGGGGCTGCAGGTGTCTGGGGCTCTGCCGCTGTCTCCCCTGCATCTGTGGCCCCACCTCCTTGGGAGCCAGCGAAATCGCCCTGGGGCCGCCCCGGGCCCCCGCTGCTGCCCGGGGCAGCTGCTTGCTCTGAGTCGCCCGTCTGTCCGGGTCTGGTTGCCTGCCCCGGGTCGGCCGTCTGTCCGGGGGTAGTTGCCTGTCCTGGACCGGACTGGGGGAACCCGCCGCCTTGGTTTGAATTCATGCAGCCCATATCCTCTGTGGAGATGTCGCTGGCATCCACCAGGTTGGCGCTATTTCCCTGCCTTGCCTGGGTTGAGGAGGCTATGCTTCCCTCCAGCTGTCCCCGAATGCTCTCACAGCGCCGGGCACAGAAGGTTTGCAGGGTGTCCACAGCCTTTTCAAAGTCCTCCATGTCATAGAACTTTGATTCGTCCGCCTCCAGGTAAGGAGTAATCATCTCCTGCACCCGGGCGATTTCCGCTTCCAGCCAGCCGCTCTCGATGTTCTCCGTGATAAAGGAATCATAGATTTCATGGTAGTGTTCCAGAGAAGCTTCATCGGAGAAGATCCAGGCAATCAGCGGCCGGGACTCGACCGTACCGCCGCTGACGGGGGAGTCAATAGCGCTGTTCACCGTGGAGGTGGCATTGGTCGAAGCGGAGAAGCCGCCAAAGGCCAGATTATAGTCCCAGGGAATGATGGACAATTGCCCATTCTCCTCATAAAGATAGTAGTTATGCACCATCATTCCGGTATAACTGTCGTCATTGCACAGGAAATTGTGCACCGCCAGGTAACGGATTACCTCATCGGTATCCACCGTACTGTCAATGTCTTCCTGGTTATTCAGCTTCCGCAGTGCCTCAATCAGACGCTGCTTATCCCTTTTCGTCAGCTTGGTTTTGGCATTGTCAAAGATATTGGGGTAGCTGTCGGGATTGTCATCGGAGTAGATCAGCTTCACATCGTCATTGCCCATGCCGAAGTTAAACCCGCCAAAGCCGCCGCCATCCGGCATGGCAGGAAAGCTGCCATCGGAGGGCATCTGCCCCGCCTCGGGCATCGCCGGAACGCCTGATTCCCCCTGCTGCGGCATAAAATCACCGCCGGGCATCCCGGAGGAATTTCCAAAGTCCGGCATCTGGGTTCCCCCGGAGGCGCTGCCCCCGCCGGAGGGTGAAAAGTCTCCTCCAGGCGCTCCCGAGGAGCCTCCAAAACCACCTTGGGGGGATGCAGGCGATTCATTGGCGGGGGGATTTTTGCTGTCAGAAGCACCTGTGCGGAATTGATCCATTTCAAAGTCCCGGCCGTTGCCCCGGCCGCCTCCAAAGGACATGCTGTCCGGCTTGTACAGCTCTCCCCCGCTCATGCCGTTACGCTCCAGGAAGCCGTCCTCTACCCCCTCCACTGCCAGGTACAGCCCCCAGGGCTCACCATTGACACTGATCTGTACATAGCTGCACAAAGGCGATGGTACGTCCATTTGGTTCATCAGGGTATAGGCCAGATAATCCTTCATCATGGTGGCATCCTGAATCAGGTTATTCAGGCTCAGCTTGTCAAGGCCATGATAGCTCATTCCCTCCACATAGTGGTCAAACTCGATCTTGAAAGAATACCGGGTGCTGCCAAGGCTGGCCACGGAGGACAGGGAGGTATTGCCCTTGGCACGGATGGCCACATTGTAATACTTTTCCCCATCCACAGTCACATTGCAGTCCACGTATTCCTCACTCTGAGCATTTTCAATCACAGCGTCCCAGTCACGAACCTCAATGTCAATGGTATGAACCCGGGAAGCGTCAAACAGCGATGACTCATAGCCCACCGAATGTCCCACCTCTCCCCGGGCGGTACCGGCCATGCCCCAGAGCAATGTGGCAGCAAGCAGCATGACCACCAGCATTATACAGCAGATTCTGTCGATGTATTTACTTCGGAGCATTGCCCCTCACCTCAACTCAGATAATCGCCGTTGTAGCTGACCAGCACAGCGCTGTTCACCCCCGGCAGCTGGGAAAGCTCCACAATAAATCGGGCATTCTCGTCTTTCAGAAGCACCTCATAGCTCATTTCGATGGAGCCATTCTGCACCGACTCACTTTTAAGCACCGCACGGGAAACATGACTGCGCAGGAACTTGCCTGCTTCCTCCTCGGCCTTGCCGTCTGTACAGCAAATGACGGCGATAAAAGGCTTTTTCGCAGATTTATGGTTGCAGAAGAGGATCATGATGATACCAATAATCACGCTGCCAAAAACAGCCAGAGGAATCATTCCCGCTGCCAGCACAATGCCAGCCGCAATGGCCCAAAACAGGAACGCAATGTCCATAGGCTCCTTAATGGCCGTGCGGAACCGGACAATGGACAAAGCGCCGACCATGCCCAGGGACAGCACCACGTTGGAGGTTACAGCCAAAATTACCATGGTGGTAATCATCGTCATCGCAATCAAAGAGCCGCCGAAGGCCTGGGAAAACATCACCCCGGAATAGGTCTTTTTATACACGAAGAAAATGAACAGTCCAAGGAAAAAGGACAGCACCAGAGCCACAGCCATGTCTGTCAGCGATACTGCGGTCACGTTCTCCAGGAAGGAGGACTTGAAAATGTCATTGAAGGTCATATAAATTTCTTCCTTTCATTTTTATCCCTGTGGGGGACTCAATAGTATACACGGCAGGCCGCATATTTGGAAAATGCGGTGCTCTGTCGGCTTTTGAGGGCAACTGCCTGACGGATGATGCTGGGCAGATATTCATCCCACTTAACTTCCAGCAGCATCACATTGTCCTCAATGGGCAGGGTCAGGCCCCGGGGCTCCAGGAACTGATCCGGCCGCCCCGCACGGATGTTCCAGTCAATGGTCACACGGACATTGCCCGGCCCATACACGAAGGGCACACGCTTGTACTCCACAACCACCTTTGGCCGCAGTCCTCGCACCTTCATATCCACATACAGCGCCACCAGCAGCGGCCTTCCACAGGTGGCCATCCAGCCGGTATCTCCGGACAGAATCCGGCGGGTTTCCTCCAGCGTCAATACCTCCTGGGGTTTCGCCCCCACGCCGTCCCGCTTGATTTTGCATTCCAGTACAATGTAGCTCAGGTCCTCGTTGTAATATCGAATGCGGTACTTCTTTCGCTGATTCACCCCGTCCAGCTTCTCGTGCAGGGCCGTGTCCTGGAGGTCATCAAAGTAGAGGCTGCGGATCAAATAGTATCCTCCATTTTGGGCAGCGTTGGGGTCAGGCCGTGCCACCGCACTTAAATTGGTACGAATTGCCGCAGCATCCGCCGGTGTGATGATATGCTTGATTTCGTGGCGATATTCCAAAGCATTCACCACCTTTCTGAAAT
>Ga0129308_1003301_pt1 | contig 11853 bp, 9 predicted proteins | sample L827metagenome_FD_94440 | JGI IMG/M metagenome (GOLD analysis project Ga0129308, IMG submission 94440) | Ring-tailed lemur group fecal microbial communities from Wisconsin, USA - L827 metagenome | ecosystem: Host-associated > Mammals > Digestive system > Large intestine > Fecal | place: USA... | reverse complement strand
TTTACTATGAAAGTCCCTGTCAAGCGGGCAGACAAAGACAAATTTATTTGGATTTGTCTGCACATTTGACAGACTAACCTGTATAAGCTCGTAGAGCGATGTTGAATTTTAGTGCTCACTGCTGTGCAAAGCACGCAGCAAAAGGGAAGAGAGAGAAAATGCATTTTCTTTTATGCTTATAAAGAAAAAGAGGTGTTTATCCCTTAATTAGGATAAACACCTCTTTGTGCTTGTCTTATTTATAGCATAAACAATATCGAATTGTCAACTGTAAATTTTATAATTAGCAAATACCCTGAGCGTTCATTGCATCAGCAACTTTCTCGAAACCAGCGATATTAGCACCAACAACATAGTTTCCAGGAGCACCGTAACGCTCAGCAGCGTCAGCAGCGTTCTTGAAGATATTAGCCATGATATTCTTTAACTTAGAGTCAACCTCCTCAAATGTCCAGCTTAAGCGCTCGCTATTTTGAGACATCTCAAGAGCGGAAGTGGCAACACCACCAGCGTTGGAAGCTTTACCAGGAGCAAATAATACTTTGTTCTCTAATAAGTACTCTGTAGCGTCTAATGTTGTAGGCATATTAGCACCCTCAGCAACTGCGAAGCAGCCGTTTCCAACTAATGTCTTAGCATCCTCTAAGTTTAACTCGTTTTGAGTTGCACATGGAAGAGCGATGTCGCAAGGAACTGTCCATACACCTTTTCCTTCATGGTACTCAGACTCTGGTCTGTAGTTCTTGTACTCGGAAAGACGACCACGGTTTACTTCTTTGATCTCTTTGACAGCTGCTAAATCAACGCCATCTTTGTCATAAATCCAACCTGTAGAATCGCTAAGTGCAACAACTTTTCCGCCTAACTGAGTAGCTTTTTCTGTTGCGTAGATAGCTACGTTACCAGAACCAGAAACAACAACTGTTTTTCCTTCGATAGATTTTCCGTTATGTTTTAACATCTCATCTAAGAAGTATACAAGACCATATCCTGTAGCCTCTGTACGAACTAAAGAACCACCGTATGTAAGACCTTTACCTGTCAATACTCCCTCGTATAATCCACGAATTCTCTTATACTGTCCAAACATATAACCGATCTCACGTCCGCCTACACCGATATCACCAGCAGGTACGTCTGTGTCAGCTCCGATATATTTGCAAAGCTCTGTCATAAAGCTCTGGCAGAATGCCATAACTTCGCGGTCAGATTTGCCCTTAGGATCGAAGTCAGAACCACCTTTACCACCACCGATTGGAAGACCTGTAAGAGAGTTTTTGAAAATCTGCTCAAATCCTAAGAATTTGATAATACCAAGGTTTACGGATGGATGGAAACGAAGTCCTCCCTTATAAGGTCCAATAGAGCTGTTGAACTGTACACGGTATCCTGTGTTAACCTGAACCTGTCCATTATCATCTACCCATGGAACACGGAATTTGAACTGACGCTCTGGATTTACTAAACGCTCAAGTAAAGCGTCTTTACGATATTTTTCTTCGTTAGCCTCGATAACTGGACGAAGAGAATTTAATACTTCATTAACGGCCTGATGAAACTCTGGCTCACTTGGATTTTTAGCTATAACCTGCTCGATTACTTCATCTACATATGACATGGTAGAATCCTCCTTTTAAATGTAAAAATGTTTTATAAAAATAGAAATAAAGGTTTATCTTTATTTACTTTTCTCAATTGCATTTTGATTGTAACACCTTTTTAAAGATTTTTCAAGAAAAAATTTAAAAAATTGCAAAAAAACTTAAAAAAATTAAGAGGAGATAGAAAGATAAAAAGAATAATTTTAGGAAAATGGCGTATTTAAGCCGTTTTTTAAAATGAAGGAACGTAAAAATAATAATTCATGAAGGAGAAAAAAATAAAAACTTCAAAAAACACATAAAAAAAGTTCGAAAAATAATGTTTTTACTTAAAAAAATAAAGTATGTATAAAATAAAATACAAGGTTTATTTTTTTAATCAAAAATAGGAGTAGAAGAAATCGGTCCCAATAGAACTTTGAAAATTGCAGATACAATAAATAAAAGATGTGAAATCCAATCTAGAAAAATAAAATTCTGGGTTGATTTTTTTTCATTTTGTTTTATACTGGGAAAAGGCTATTTTGAAAGAAGAGTCTATATAAGATTTTAACAAGGAGATTTGGAGATTATGTTAAAAGAAAGAAAAAAGAGAGAGACTGTCGGTGTTTTAGGAGCTGGAACTTGGGGAATTGCTCTTGCTCGTATGCTTTATGAGACAGGAAAAGAAGTGACTGTATGGTCTGCACTCGCAGAAGAGATTGAGGAGCTAAAGAAGACAAATAAGCATCCAAAGCTTCCAAATATGAAACTTCCAGACGAGATTATTTACACAACTTCGATGGAAGATGTATGTAAAGATAAGGATGTACTAGTTTTTGCAGTGCCATCTATTTTTGTGAGAAGTACGGCGAGAAATGCAAGAGATTATATCCGCGCAGGACAGATTATTGTTGATGTGGCGAAAGGAATTGAGTCAGATACTTTGATGACTCTCACAGAAGTTATCGCTGACGAATTGAAGGATGAGACGATTCACCTTGTGGCCCTCTCGGGTCCAACTCATGCAGAGGAGGTGGCGATAGATTTGCCTACGACAATTGTGGCTGCGTGTGAGAATGAGAAGATTGCGAGATATGTACAGAAGTTTTTTACAAGTTCCTTTATGCGTGTGTACACAAATATGGACGTGAAAGGAATCGAAATTTGTGGCGCATTTAAAAATATTATCGCATTGGCGACGGGAGTATCTAAAGGACTTGGATATGGAGATAACGCTAAAGCGGCACTTATCACAAGAGGAATTGCAGAGATTGCTAGACTTGGTATGAAGATTGGTTGTCCAATTGAGACATTTAGTGGTCTTACAGGCGTTGGAGACTTGGTAGTGACTTGTACAAGTGAGCATAGTAGAAATAACCGCGCTGGATTTTTGATTGGGCAGGGATATTCGCCACAGGAGGCTGTAAAAAAAGTTGGAATGGTAGTAGAGGGAATGAATGCTCTTCCTGCTGCTGTAAAGCTAATTGAAAAATACGAAGTGGAGATGCCGATTGTGACGGCAGTAAACGAGGTAGTAAACCAGGGGGTAAGCCCAGCAGATGCAGTGGATGAATTATTTAATAGAAGGCAAAAAACGGAAGTAATATCCGATGAGAATTAAATATTATTGGGAAAAAAGTGAATCATGATAAGAGAGAAGGAGTGAGGGAAATAGGGTTTCTTTGCTCCTTTTTATTAGAAAAATCTCTGCTAATCCAATTTTTATTTATGATGACATGTGCATCAGTAAAGTATGTCAGTTTTGTAAAGATGTTTGAAACAGTTTTTGGAAAAAATTTTTCAGATTAATTTAAGGTTTGTGATAGATATGTGAAAGAACAGTAAAAGATATGTGAATTTTACGAGTTGTTCACAAAATAAACTTATTTTATCATTAACATATAGATTAATTGGGAAAAAGAAAGGAGGCTGCTTATGATTCAGGTAGAAAATTTGGTAAAAAACTATGGAAATCATAAGGCATTAAAAGGAATAAACCTACATGTTGAAAAAGGAAGTATTGTCGGATTGCTCGGTGCAAACGGTGCGGGAAAATCCACAACGATGAATATTTTAACAGGGTATCTGTCCTATAATGAGGGAAGTGTAAAGATTGGGGGATATGATATTTTAAAGGATCCAGTTAAGGCGAAACAGCAGATTGGATATTTGCCAGAGATTCCACCGCTTTATATGGATATGACGGTGGATGAATATTTAGAGTTTGTAGCCCAGATTAAGGGATTGAAAAAGGATACACGAAAGCAGTCGGTGAATGATGCGATTAAAGCTACAAAAATAGAGGATGTAAGAGGGAGATTGATTAAGAATCTATCAAAAGGATATAAGCAAAGAGTCGGGCTTGCACAGGCGATTCTTGGAAATCCGCCACTTCTTATTTTAGATGAACCGACAGTTGGTCTTGACCCAAATCAGATTATTGAGATTCGAGAGTGGATTAAGAGTTTATCACAAAATCACACAATTATTTTAAGTTCTCATATTTTGTCGGAAGTAAATGCAATCTGTGACTATGTCATTATTATTGATCAGGGAAGAGTCGTGGCACAAGACACGCCCGAAAATTTGGCACAGCATTTTTCAGACCAATCTGTATTAAAATTGCAGATAAAAGGAGAGAAAGACGTTATTGAGGAGACTTTAAATGAGACTGACTTAATTAAAGATTTCACGATCAAACAATCCAAAGAAGAGGGAATTTATGATATCACGGCAAATGCCTCGACGACAAAGGATATTCGAGATGATTTATTCTTTATTTTTGCATCCAAGAAGCTTCCAGTTGTGAAGATGGAGCATGAAAGTTTATCTCTAGAGGAAGTATTTTTAAAACTCACGAACGAGGAACTGCTTGAGGAAATCAAGACTGATAAGAATGAGATAGTTGATCAAGATAAAAAAGAAAAATTTAAGATAAAAAATCCATTTAAGAAGAGAGATAAAAATATAAAAGATACTCAAAATAATGAGAGTGAAGCAGAGGATAATTCAAAAAACATTGCTGCAGACTTAGAAGGGCAGGGAGAAAAATTATCCCAAAATAAAGAAAAAAATCAAAAAGAAAATACATTAGAGGAAGAAGAAAAGAAAAATGAGGAGGAACAGTCATGATTGCAATTTATAAAAAGGAAATGAAATCTTATTTTACTTCCATGATGGTATATATTTTCTTTGCGCTATTTATTGCGGCAATAGGTATTTATTTTACTTATTATTGTTTAGCGTACGGAGTGACAGATTTTTCTGGCTATGTATTAAATAGTATCACAATTTTATATTTAATTATCGTGCCAATTTTGACGATGCGGTTAATGGCGGAGGAAAAAAAGCAAAAGACGGATCAGTTGCTTTTGACTTCACCTCTTAGGGTGACAGATATTATTTTTGGAAAATATTTTGCTGTACTTACATTGCTTCTTATCGCGATGGTTATTGCGGCGGGATATGGTCTGTTTATTGGAATTTTTGGAAAGATATCTATTCCAAATTTAATGACAGGTATTTTAGGTTATTTTTTACTTGGAGCGGCGTTAATGGCGATAGGACTTTTTATATCCACGCTTTCTGAAAATCAAGTAACTGCGGCAGTACTATCTTTTGGAGTAGTATTGGCAATGTTTCTTCTTCCTAATGTTGCTTCTATGGCTCCGGGAAGAGCGAGATATACTATTATAATTGCTATCATTGCCACAGCGCTTATCTCATATTTCTTTTTTGAGGAGACGAAAAGTATAAAGACAGCAGTTCTTGCAGCAGCTATTTTGGTTGCAATTATTGTGGCGGTTTGGTTTTTAAAGCCGACTGTGTACGACGATGGAGTGGCAAATCTGATTAGTTGGCTTTCCGTATTAGAGCGTTCCAATCATTTTTTTAGTGGAATTTTAAATGTATCTTCTATCTTATATTTTATATCATTTATTGCAGTATTTTTATTGCTCAGTATGCAGAGTATTCAAAAAAGAAGATGGAAATAGGGAGGTAGAAGGATGAATAAATTAAAATGGATGAAAGGAATGCAGACTGCCTCTATCACAGTTATCGTGATTGTGGCTTTGTTAGTGGTAAATATATTTATTTCCAAAAAAGATATTACGTATGATGTAAGCCCAGATAAGTTATACACGATATCAGACCAGACAAAAAGTATTTTAAAGGAAAATAAAAAAGAGATTATAATTTATTACTTGAACTCAAAAACTGGTGCAAATAGCACTTATTTACAGATTGTGAAGCAGTATGCGAAGGCTTCCAAAAAGGTAAAAATAGAGTATAGAGATTTAGAAAATTATCCGAATTTCGCAAATGATTATTTAGAAGATGGCGAGGAAGCTTCTGCGGACAGTGTTATTGTTGTATGTGGGGATAAATATCGCTATGTATCTTCAAATGATTATGTAAACTACTCCTATGATTCTTCTTACAATATGGTGGCAGATTCGCTGTCTGTGGAATCTAATCTTACAAGTGCGATTAATTATGTTATCTCAGACGAGACGACAAAGGTATATACTTTGACAGGACATAAGGAGGCAGATACTCCTTCTACTTTGACAGAGGGATTACAAAATGATAATTATGAGATTGAAGAGCTAAATTTAATCAATCAGGATGCGATTCCTGATGATTGTAATGTTTTGTGCATTAATGCACCTACAGTAGATTTGTCAACAGATGATGTGAAAAAGATTGAGGCATATCTGAAAAAAGAAGAAGGTAAGCTCTATGTGATTTTGGATGCCCTGGAGGATGATTTGCCAAATTTATTTAAGATGATTGAAAAATATGGCGTCAAAGTGAATAAGGGTGTAGTGGCAGAGATGGATAGTCGTCAGTATATGCAGCAGTATCCAACGTATTTGCTTCCAACAATTGAAAGTTCTGATATTACAGAGGATTTAGTTGGAAATGCAAATATTTTACTTCCGATTGCGAAGGGACTTACGATAAAAGAAGAGACGGGAGATTATACGGTGACCTCTCTTCTAAAGACAAGTGATAAGGCATTTTCTAAGGTAGATACAAGCAGCAATACAATTACAAAGGAAAAAGGAGATATTGATGGGCCGTTTTCTTTGTCTGTATTAGTATCAGATGACAACGGAGGAAAGATGATAGTGCTTGGATGTTCGAATGCTTTGGAAGAGCAGATCGACCAGGCAGTATCGGGAAGTAATTCCAATCTAGCTTTGAATGGATTTAATTATTTGACAAAGCAAGAGAGTAAAATTTCTGTCCGTGCGAAGGAAATTAGCGACGAGTACGCAGTTGTTCCAGCCTTCTGGCAAAAAACAGTCATGATGTTTTCTATCTTTGTTATTCCAGTTTTCCTTCTCATTGTAGGTGGAGTTGTAGTGCTTAGAAGAAGACGGTTATAAAAATTTATGTTAAAATTTTTTCCACAGTTTTCCAACTCATACTCTCTGAGCATACTGCATTGTGCGACCTGCAGGTGAAAAAAATTTTGTTGTCTCATAAGCAATGGTCATAAAATTTACTATAACAAGAGGGAAAAGTCAGTAAATGCTATATGTTTTCAAATCTTTTAGTTTATGATATGATAAAGCAGTGCAAAGGACAAAGATAGGGGTATATGTGGTTGAACAATATACTAACTTGTCAAAGAACAAGCGAAACGTTTTGACAAGAATGCATTGCAATCCTGCCATATGGCCACGAAGGGGAGCAAAGCTATGTGGTGGGAAGAGAAAAAAGAGAGACAATAATTATAGGAAGATGGGGTGAGAGTATGATTCGTGGATTTTGTTGGGGTATGTTTTTTGCAGCAATTTTAGCGCATTTTCTTCATGCAGATACAATGCTAATTAATTTGGCGCAGCCGTATGTGCCACATATCGCATTGACAAGTGCATATTATTATTTAGCGTTTGGTGTAGTTGGAATTTTGTTTCGAATTTTTAAGTGATAGACAGATTTCATATAAGAACCAAAGATTTATAAGAAAAAGACCATGTCAGGGAAACGAACTGAGATAATTTACGATTGTTAGATTTTAGGTTTAACTTTCGAAGACAGTTCAAAATTGGATATGGTCTTTTTTTGTATATTTGTTCATACAGGTTAGTCTGTCAAATGTGCAGACAAATCCAAATAAATTTGTCTTTGTCTGCCCGCTTGACAGAGACTTTTATTGTAAATTAGTCGAATTTAAATCCTGCTAATAAATCAGAAAGGCTGGTGGCGGCTTTTCCTGTCTCTTTATAATCAAATGTCTCAACAGCCTCTTTTGCAGCCTTTTCTTCTTCTACTGCTTTCATACTGAGGCTAATTTTATCGCCGTCTGTCTTTAAGATTTTTACTTTTACCTTATCATTGACAGCAACCATCTCAGCAGGTGTCTTGATTCTTTTTTGGCAAATCTGGGATACGTGAACAAGACCAGTAAGTCCATTGCCGATATTGACAAAGGCGCCGTATGGCATAATGCTCTCTACAACACCTTCTATCACTGTGCCAGGAATAAGGTTTGCGATTTTCTTTTTCTGCTCGTCCGCTTTTTTTATCTCCTCGACAGCTCTGGCGGATAGAACGAGGCGGTTTTTCTCTTTATCTACTGTGATGACTTTTGCCTCGATGTCTTTTTGAAGCCATTCATTTAAATCTTCCACATAGGAGAGAGAAAGCTGTGATGCGGGAATAAATCCGCGGATTTCTTCCACGTATACGATAACTCCCTTAGGAACAACACCGCCAACTTTGAGAGAAAGAATTGTCTCTTCGTCCAAATAAGTCTGGAGTTTATCCCAGGCTTCTTGTTTTTTTGCCTCTTTTTTTGAGAGCAAAATATTTCCTTCACCGTCATCCATCGACAAAACAGTCGCAGAAACTTCATCTCCAACTTTTACTTGCTCAAGGAGAGAAAAATTAGGATCATCGCTGAAATGATTCGCTTTGATAATGCCCTGTGCGTAGTATTTTAAGTCTACAATAGCTCCGTCCTCAGATACGTCGATAATTGTTCCTGTGATGATGTCTCCCTCTTCGATTTTTCTAAAGGAAGCATCGAGTTCTTTTTCAAATTGTTCCATTGTTTCCATGATTTATAGGCCCCTTTCTTTCCTGAATTGGTATATTTTAATAGCATAATTGATTTTATGCTTTGTAGGTATGCGAGTTTTGCATGATATGTCATATTTTATCGGTTATGAATGATAGATGATATAAAAGAAGGTGAGTGTTCTTCCAAACGGATTTGTCTATTTTGTAGACATTATCATAATAAAGAAAAGTCTGATGATTCCATGCTGTGGCATTTTCGCTTGACAGGGATTTTCAGAGTAAAACACGTCGCATTTCCGAAATTATAATTATGTTTTTTGCCGTTCTATGCAAACTCGTACTTATTTAGTATATCATAAATTTTGAGCAAAGAAAAGCAGTGTAGAAAAAGAATCTACACCGCTTCTATCGTTAAATTGGTTCAATATATGCGACAGGGAAACGATTTATATTGCGTCTGTCGCTGCTTTTTGAAATTAAATTCTAAAGCATATCTCTTCCGATTGCGTCAGCTGTGAGAATTGCGCTGTATACAGATTCAGCCGTCACAGGGAATGGCATATTATGAAGAGTGTCATCCTCAGCTACAGCAGCCTCAGCTACTGCCATAATTTCCTCTGGCTTAATTTCTGTGATACCAAGTTGTCCAAGAGTTACAGGAAGTCCAACTGCGATACAGAAGTCCATAACTTCGTATAAATCTTCCAAGGCATCCTCAAGTACGAGCTGTACGATAGTACCGAACGCAACCTTTTCACCGTGATACATATGGTGACATTGTGGAAGTACAGTAAGTCCATTGTGAATAGCGTGAGCACCTGCAAGTCCGCCAGACTCAAATCCTATACCACTGAGAAGAGTATTTGCCTCGACAATTTTGTCAACTGCCTTTGTCACGCAGTTTTGGTCAACAGCGTACTTAGCCATCTCGCCTTCTTCGATTAATGTCTCATAGCAAAGCTTTGCCAAAGCGATAGCTGCAAGAGTTACTGTGCCTCCTGCACAGGAAGTGGCTCCAGATGCCTCACAGGCACGAGCCTCAAAGTATGTAGCTAATGCATCACCCATACCAGAAACTAATAATCTAGTAGGAGCCTTTGCGACAACATCTGTGTCAACTAATACTAAGTTAGGGTTTTTCTTTAAGAAGAAGTAGCGGTCAAAAACTCCGTCTTCTGTATAGATAACAGACAGAGCGCTACAAGGTGCATCTGTAGAAGCGATGGTTGGAACAACAACTACAGGAATACCAAAAAGCTCACCGACAGCCTTGATTGTGTCGTGAATCTTTCCACCACCGATACCGATGATTACTTCAATTGCATTTTCTTTACAAATTTCAATAATACGATTAATTTCTTTGTCGCAACATTCTCCGTTGAAAATCTCATAGGAAACTGTTGCGTCTGTCTTGGCAAAGCTTGCGTCAACAGTAGGTTGATTTCTCTTTAATCCGCTTGCGCTTACAACGCAGAGTGCTTTCTTACCTAAACTTGCCGCGTAAGTTCCAAGTTCCTTCATAACTCCACTGCCCTGAACATATTTGCCAGGAGCGATAATTACCTGTGCCATACCCAAATACCTCCTAAAATAGAAATATAAATGTCTATGCTAATAGACATACTTTATGAGTGAAAGTTTAGTCCAAAGTCTAAGATAAATATATTTTATAGTATCTATTTTTGTTGATTTTATAGTATCTAGAGGAATATTCATCCTTTTGTAGCTGATAAAATAGTATCATTATCTCGTCATTTGGAGAGAAACTTTACACAATCAATTGTGTTATAATTTTAACATATTTGGCGAAAAATAGCAATTAGAAAGTGAAAGAGTATTGAATCTAAACTGACATGCCTGCTATCGCAAGGAAGTTCGATTCACTAGGCTCGAAAATACCTCGCCAAGTTCCTTCAAACTAAATTCGCAGCGCTCGAAAAAACCTCACTAAGTGCTCTATTTATCATATAGTTTAGTCCGTTAAATATCTGCACAGCTGCTTGACGGAGCTTTCATAGTAAAATATAAAAATATTTTAAAGGTTGACAAAATGACTTCTTTTATAGTATTCTAAGTGCATGGTAATCATATGACTGACGGAACAAGTGGAGATAACCACGTGGAGTATGATTAAAAGCCAAGCCGACCGTCTGGGCAAGAAAAAGTCCAGACGATTGGCTTTTTCTTTTTTTATTTTAGAACTGAGTGGAAAATTGCTAAATTCATTTTTTTGTTTTAGTTTTCCACTGTCAAAAAGGAGTTTTTGCCATGTTATTAGGAAGAATTCATTCCATTGAATCTATGGGATTAGTGGATGGGCCAGGGATACGGACGGTAGTTTTTTTGCAGGAATGTCATCTGCGTTGTCGATACTGTCATAATCCAGATACTTGGGATCGTGAGGGAAGAAATATTCAAAACTTGACGCCTGAGGAGCTAGTAAAGAGGTTGATTCGTTTTAAGCCTTATTACGGAAAGGATGGAGGAGTTACATTTTCTGGAGGTGAGCCGCTTTTGCAGAAGGAGTTTCTAGTGAAAACACTTCAGCTTTGCAAGCAAGCGGGAATTCACACTTGTCTGGATACGGCAGGTCACGGAACGGGTGATTATGAACAAATACTGCGCTATACAGATTTGGTACTTTTTGATGTGAAGCATTATTCCAGAGAGGGATATCTTCGAGTTACAGGTCGCGAGATAGACGAATCTCTCAGATTTTTGGATGCGGTGCAGAAACTGGGCACACCAATCTGGGTACGTCATGTTGTGACACCAAATCTGACAGACGGAAAAGAGCATCTGCAAGGACTTAGAGAGTACATAAAGACGTTAAAAAATGTGCAGAAAGTAGAGCTGCTTCCTTATCATGTGCTGGGTGAATCTAAGTATGAGGCACTCGGAATTTCGTATCCTCTAAAGGGAACAAAACCTATGGAGATGGAAAAGATTTTAAAATGGCAGGAACGAATGAATCAGGACATTATGGAAAAAGAAGGGAGAATGGCATTATGAGTATTGATGTAAATTGCACTGCTTGGAAAGGATTTCACACAGGAGAGTGGAGACATTTAGTAAATGTTCGTAATTTTATTCAGAAAAATTATACACCATATGAGGGAAATGACAAGTTCCTTGCAGGTACGACATTGCATACTGACAAAGTATGGGAAAAAGCACATGAATTGATTGTGGAGGAAATTAAAAAGGGAATTATTGATGTAGAAACAAATGA
>Ga0129308_1003299_pt1 | contig 11857 bp, 11 predicted proteins | sample L827metagenome_FD_94440 | JGI IMG/M metagenome (GOLD analysis project Ga0129308, IMG submission 94440) | Ring-tailed lemur group fecal microbial communities from Wisconsin, USA - L827 metagenome | ecosystem: Host-associated > Mammals > Digestive system > Large intestine > Fecal | place: USA... | reverse complement strand
ATCCTCTGTAATCATAAGACCTGTAAATAAAATTCCTGTAAAAGGTCTTCCCTCAGCTGCCATCGCATCGATTGTTGGCTGGTAAACATATTTCTCACAAAATTCCTGTACTTCACCCTCATAGAACGGACTTGGAGAAAAGGTACCCATACCACCTGTATTAAGTCCCTTATCTCCGTCTTTTGCTCTCTTATGGTCTTGTGCGGAAGTCATGCATTTTACAGTCTTTCCATCACAAAATGCTAAGACAGAAACTTCTCTTCCTGTCATAAATTCCTCGATTACGATTGTATTGCCAGCCTCACCAAACTGTTTATCAAGCATTAATGTCTTAACGCCCTTCTTCGCCTCTTCCAAAGTATTGCAGATAAGTACACCCTTTCCAAGTGCGAGACCGTCAGCCTTTAATACAATCGGCATCTTTGCTGTCTCTAAGTAAGCTAATGCATCCTCAGCAGATGTGAAATTCTCATAAGCCGCTGTTGGAATATGATATTTTTTCATCAGATTTTTAGAAAATGCCTTGGACCCCTCGATAATGGCCGCATTTTTTCTCGGACCAAATACACGAAGCCCCTCTGCTTCAAATGCGTCTACGACACCGCCAACTAAAGGATCATCCATACCGATAATTGTGAGATCAATCTCTTTTTCCTTCGCAAATGCCACTAATTTATCAAACTCCATCGCACCGATTGGCACACACTCGGCATATTCTTCAATTCCAGCATTTCCCGGCGCACAGTAAATCTTATCTACCTTTGGACTTTTTTGTACTGCCCAAGCAATTGCATGCTCTCTTCCGCCACTTCCAACGATTAAAACTTTCATATCTTTTTCCTTTCTATGCATTAGCTTGGTATACATAGATAGTTACTCGCAAAAAGACAAATCTCTATCATCCTGCATGAACCAAGCTATTTTTTCAAATCTATTTGCTGTCATAAATAAATTCTCTCATCTATGCAGCTCTTTTTATCTTCTACTCTGCAATACGAACTTTGCCGTCTACTACGCTCACCTTTCCATTTGCAATAAGGTCAATAACACGAGGCAAAATCACCCACTCTGCCTGCTCCATAACACGAAGCTGAAGCTCTTTTGGAGTATCTTTCTCCAAAACTTCCACTGGCTTTTGCATAATAATCGGACCTGTGTCTGTTCCCTTGTCTACAAAATGTACCGTAGCTCCTGTATATTTTACACCTCTCTCAAGTGCTCTCTCATGGACAGTAAGTCCATAAAATCCTTTTCCACAAAAAGCTGGAATAAGAGAAGGGTGAATATTAATCATACGATTTTCAAACGCATCAATAATTTTTTCTGGAATAACGACAAGGCATCCTGCCAACACGACAAGATCTATCTGTCTTGTCATAAGCGCTTCATAAAGTGCCTCATTAAAAGCATCCTTATCTGGAAAATCCTTTCTTGTAATCGCCACTGCCTCTATTGCGTGATTTTTTGCTCTCTCTAAGGCATAGGCATTGGCATTATTGCTAATGACAACAGAAATCTCTGCATTTGTAATCTTGCCACTCTCTATCGCATCGATAATCGCCTGGAGATTTGTTCCACCTCCTGAGACAAGTACTGCAAGCTTTAGCATAACTCTACTCCTTTTTCACCCTCTTCAATCTGACCTACTACGTATGCTGTCTCTCCAGCATCCTTTAAAGCTTTTAAAGTTGCGTCCACATTTGCCGCATCAACTGCAACCATCATACCAATACCCATATTATAAGTATTGTACATCATCTCTTCTGCGATATCACCTGTCTTCGCAAGCAATTTGAAAATAGCTGGCACCTCATAGCTATCTTTCTTTACAACAGCTTTTACACCGTCTTTTAACATTCTAGGAATATTTTCGTAGAATCCGCCACCTGTAATATGGCTGCAAGCTTTAATTGTCACACCAGCATTTTTGATAGATTTTAATGCTTTCACATAAATCTTTGTCGGTGTAAGAAGTGCTTCGCCGAGTGTCATTCCAAGCTCGTCATAGTATGTCATAAGTGCCTCTTTTTCCATTGGGAATACTTTTCGAACGAGAGAATATCCATTGCTGTGTACACCAGAAGAAGCGATACCAATTAAAACATCGCCTGCCTTTAAATCTTTTCCAGTAATTAAGTCTTTCTCATCTACAACACCTACTGCAAATCCAGCTAAGTCATACTCATCCTCATCATAAAATCCTGGCATCTCCGCTGTCTCTCCACCGATTAAGGCAGCCTCAGACTGAATACATCCCTCTGCCACACCACTTACGATTGTAGCAATCTTTTCTGGAAAGTTTTTACCACAAGCGATATAGTCTAAGAAGAAGAGAGGCTCTCCACCTGCACATGCGATATCATTCACACACATAGCCACACAGTCAATTCCAATCGTATCATGTTTATCCATAATAAAAGCTAATTTTAATTTTGTACCTACACCGTCTGTTCCAGATACCAAAGTTGGATTTTCCATGTCTTTAAATTTCTTCATGGAGAATGCTCCTGAAAATCCACCTAAGTTTGTAAGTACCTCTGGTCTCATAGTAGCCTGTACATGTTTTTTCATTAACTCCACTGATTTATAACCAGCCTCAATATCCACACCAGCTTTTTTATAATCCATTTATCTTTCCTCCTAAATTTTCGATGTATTTCCAGCTTTTCTCCCAAAATCAACTGAAAATTCTCTATGTTTTTATCTACTTTCAAAGACATACTAACATTAGAAAATCAATTTGTAAAGAAAAAACTGTGCTTTCTTTATTTTTATGTAACAGTTCAGCCATCCCTTCCTCTGTCTGGCAGATCATGCTCGCATGAATCCGACAGACAGAGAAAGGGATGAGGGAACGCCCGATAATGAGCAATCCGCTTGCATAAGCAAGCTTTGGAGCACGAAGTGCGAGATTGCGAATGGCGTGGCTGAACTGTTACATTTTTATCAATAGAAAGAGGAATAGAAAGTTTAAAAGACTTTCTATTCCTCTTTTTATTACTCTGCTAAATATCCCTTTGGACCATTTGCGTTTAATTTTGCGTCTTTTTCCACAACCTGATTTTTCATCTCTTCTGTATAAGCAGCTAATTTCTCCTGAAGTGCCTCGTCAGACACGGATAAAATCTTTACAGCTAAAATACCAGCGTTTGCACCGCCGTTAATTGCAACTGTGGCAACTGGAATTCCTGATGGCATCTGTACGATAGAATAAAGAGAATCCACTCCACCAAGGTCGGATGTCTTCATAGGAATACCGATAACTGGAAGTGGGAAAATTGCCGCACACATTCCTGGTAAATGCGCTGCCTTTCCAGCTCCCGCGATAATTACTTTAATTCCTCTTTCTTTTGCTGTCTTTGCATACTCTACAAAAATATCTGGCTCTCTGTGAGCGGAAATAATTCTCATCTCATAGGAAATTCCAAACTTTTCCAATATCTCTGCTGCTTTTTTCATAATAGGTAAATCAGAATCACTACCCATAACAATACTTACTTGTGCCATACTTTTGCCTCCTCATTCTTTATGCCCAAATTATAGGCTTATTTTTGTATTTTTGGCAATCAAAATTTTTTTGAAAATTTTGTTCTTTTTTTAGAGTTTTTAAAATTTTTTGGTATTTTCCATATTTTAAATCTCTATTTTGCCTTTTCTTTTTTTATTTTTCACTTATATATTAATGAAAATTTATCTTTTCTATCAAAATTGCTCAGTAAACTCTTTTTACAAAACAAAAAATTCTATATTTCATCCAAAGGAATATTTAACTCCTCTGTTCCCTCAAGAACAAAGCGTCCATCTCTAATAATGGCAATTCTCTCTCCAGTTCTTGTTACAGCCTCAATCGATGCAAGCTCATCATAAGGAATCGTAATATCCGTGTGACAGTGGAAATATTCTGGTTCCTCGCCATTTTTTCGCTTAATCGTATAGCTATTATCTCTCGCTGTAATTTCTTTTCCGTCTGGATTAAAGACAGCGATATCCTCACAGTAGCTATAGCATGTATCTCCCACCGCAAAATGTGGTCCCATCTTCTCCGCAATTAAAATTGGCAGTTTACTAAAAATCTGATACTGCGTTGCCACTTTGTAGGCAGTTGTATTCGTTCCAATTGCGAACTCTCCAAGAGGCAATGTCTCGTGATGGAATAATATATTTTCCTTAATATAGCGCTTATTTTCTTCCTCTGTATCAAAATTTTTACAAGTATAATTTTTTATTATACCATCCTCAAATATAATTTTTAAATCTTTATAGTAAAGCTCATTTAAATAAACCCCTGTCACATGTAAGATTCCATTTGTCCCTTCAAGTCTTGGAGAGGTAAACACTTCACCGACTGGAATATTGACATCTGCGAGGCAGTTTTCAAAGTTTGTCTCTTTCTCTGGATGGAAAAGTGCCTGCATCTTGACAGTTAAGTCAGTTTTATTTTCATCCTTCCCCTTAATTTCCACTACACTCGCCAAGTCGAGAGCGTCAATTAAGCTTTGCTGAATTTTTTTATATTTTTCCTGGTCAAGTGTATTAATTTTCACTGTCTCCTCGAAAATTTTCTCAAAATCATCTCCGATTTCAGGTGTTGGATAAGCAATAATCGTAAAGCTTCTCTCTTCTTGGTTAATATATTCATTCATAATTTTAGAAGCTTGTTCTGTATACCAGACAGATAATTTTTGCTGTTCCTCGCTGAGCTTAGCAGACTCCTCCTTCTTCACCGGTGTAAATGGAGTCTCTCCAAAAACTTCGATACAAGCTGGTCCTGCAAAACCTGCCGCCAATTCTCTTTGCTCCTCATAGCTTCGCTTCAAAATATCTAACTTTCTTTGCATAAACGCTTTATCTACATAATATGCATTATCACCTTGATGGTCAAACTCATACTGTTTATTGGCGCTAGTACTTATATACCCAATCTTTCCTCTTGGATTTCTATGCATACTACTATGCGCGTAGCGATAAATAACTGGTTGAAGTCCCCACTGCTCAAACTGTCTAATCGCAGCTTTTACAATACGCTCCTGCCCCAGTGAATAGCGAATATTGACAGTAGATTTTTTATGGAGATCTACTCCTTTTGCCTCAAATCCTTTTGCATAACCATTCGTGTACGTTCTCGCTATATCCTCTATCATTTCCTTTGGCAGACTACTAAGATATATCGCTAATTTTTTCTCATTCTCTCCGATATATTCTCCGTATCGATACAAATAGCGAATATCTGATAAATCAGATTTCATAATAATTTTTGTCGCAAAGTCAAGTTTTGGATCTAAATTTTCCCTCACAGTCTCTGCAACCGTCAACTCCGCATAATCGCTCATATGCCAATAAATCGCGTCCTTTATCTGTTTATAGGAAGCTTTATCCACAAAAAGACGATAAATTTCTAAAAATAACTCATTAAAAATAGTAAGCTCCTGTTTTTTCTGTTCGTACACAGACACAATCTGTGCTCTCGCCTCCGCATACAAAAAGCTCAAAATACCACCGAAATCTTTTCCTAATACTTTCACAGCATAAGATGGATTCGCATAGCTTGACTCATAATTTTCTCCCTCAAGCTCATCATATAAAATTTTTTGCTGATTTTGTAATTCTTCTTTCGTCGCAGTATCCATAAATCCCTGCTCAATCTTTTTATATAAACTGTGAAGCTCGTATAAAAAATTACTTGTTCTCTGAAAATAGTTCAAAAAAGGGGCATCCATCTCACTCTCCCCTCTCATCTGTTCAATTCTATTTACAGATAACTCATATCTCTCCTCCAATAATGTGCATTCTCTACTCATTCTCCAACACTCCCTTCTCAAAAATTATTATCCCATCTTTGCTCTCACAAAGATGGGATTTTTACTCTTCGCTATTTGTTTTTTGTCAGCTTTCTTCTCTTACTGCCCTTTTGAACCTCCACGTAACTTCATTCGCTTTTTCAATGACTTTCTATAATACCAGCGATAAATCTGCCTTACCAACTTAAAAATAAGATATCCCGTCAACCCACCGACTGTATTTAAAAAGAGGTCATCCACATCAAACACACCACAGCGACATACAAACTGTGTAGACTCAATGACTAAGCTACAGAAAAAAGATAAAATTGTACATTTTATTAAATTAATTTTTCTAGATACAAACATCGGTACTAAAATACCAATCGGTATAAAGATAAAAACGTTGCCAAGTAAATTCGTACCCCACGCCTCCCAGCTCATCTTATCTTTATTGGCCATAAATCTCTCAATCTCTTTAAATAGCTGCAAATTATACTGATACTCTACATATCCTTCAATTCTGCCATATCGCTCACTAAAAAATACAAAGTAGAATAATACAACAATATATACCATAAAAGCAAAGAAACAAAACCAGCTTATCTTTAATCTGGTGGACTTTTTCATGTCAATTCTCTCCCATATCCCTTTCAATTATCAAAGGCAATCCCATTGCCTTTGCCATACCTTATTTTGCAATCTATCTTTGATAATACAAAAATATTATATTGCACTATACGATTTCCTATTTTAACATAACCTCACTATTTATTTCAATCCCCATCTTTACTTTTCACATAAAAAACATAATCATGTTTTATGTGTTTTTATCAGGTGACTTACTCGATAACCAAGTAACTAAGAATTTCCACCCTTCTTTTTTTATCATTTCTGTACTATATACTTTCTACTTATAAAATAATTATCTCAAACTTAGAATATTATTTTTGATTTTCCTTTTAAGAGCATTCCCCCATGCACAATATTCAAAATACCAATACTGAGCCCTGCGACTATAATAATAATTCCCGTCACGATATTGCAAGATCCCACAATCGTGATTCTCTTATAGATTTTTTCACTGTCTTGCATTATAAAACCGCCTTTCTATTATTATTTTACACCGTACTGCTCATAATATGCATCAATTGCTGCTTTTAATGTATCGTCGATGATTATTTTTCCCTTATAAGGTTTATTATACAAATGTTCTACAACCTCCGCCATTGTCACAATAGCCGTCGTCTTTAAACCGTATTTCTCAGAGATTTCCTCTAACGCACCTTTCTCTCCCTGTCCTCTCTCCATTCTATCTACCGACACGACAAGACCGAGAACATCCACATCTCCCTGTGCTTTAATAATAGGAAGAGTCTCCTGAATAGATGTACCAGCTGTTGTTACATCCTCAATAATAATTACTTTATCATGATCCTCTATTGGGCTTCCGAGTAAAATTCCCTTATCACCGTGATCTTTTACTTCTTTTCTATTAGAGCAATATTTAATCTCTTTTTCATAATCTTGTGCGATCGCCATTGTAGTAGCTACAGTCAAAGGAATTCCTTTATATGCTGGTCCAAATAATACATCAAAATCCAATCCAAACACATCATGAATTGCCTTTGCATAGTAGGAACCAAGCTTACTAAGCTGTGCACCTGTTCTATAAAATCCTGTATTTACAAAAAATGGTGTCTTTCTTCCACTCTTTGTCACGAAATCTCCAAATTTTAATACCTGACAATCAATCATAAATTCGATAAACTCTTTCTTATACGCTTCCATTTTGTTCTCCTTTTATCATATTTTTGAAATTTTATTTGACAAATACACCACCTCAAAGAAACACGTAGTATTTTCAAGGTTGACTCCAATAGTTACAGTATCTTTATAATATCATTAATATCCTCAAGCTTATACTGTTCCATATAAGACTTAATTCCATCTAGAATATCCATCGTTACGCGAGGATTGTGGAAGTTTGCTGTCCCAACAGCTACCATAGAGGCTCCTGCCATTAAAAATTCAATCGCATCCTCCGCTGTCATAACTCCACCCATTCCAATAACTGGAAGATTCACTGCATGCGCCGCCTCATAAACCATACGAAGTGCAATTGGCTTAATGGCTGGTCCTGATACACCGCCCGTCTTATTTGCCAGGGCAAAGGCTCTTTTATAAATATCAATTTTCATTCCAGTTAAAGTATTAATAAGAGAAATGGCATCGCTTCCTGCCGCCTCAGCTGCCTTTGCCATCTCCGCAATACTCGTAACATTTGGACTAAGCTTCATAATAATAGGCTGTTTTGCCTTTGCCTTTACTGCCTTAGTAATCTGAGCTAATGCCTTTGGATCTTGTCCAAAAGCGATTCCTCCCTCTTTTACATTTGGACATGAGACATTGATCTCTAATAAATCTACATCCTCATCGGCAAGTCTTTCTACTACTTCTACATAATCCTTCTCGGATTTTCCACATACATTTACGATAATCGCTGCATTTTGCTCTCTAAGATACGGTAAATCTCTCTCTATGAAAACATCAATTCCTGGATTTTGAAGACCGATAGCGTTCATCATACCACCGTAAGTCTCTGCAATTCGAGGTGTCGGATTACCCGGCCAAGGAATATTCGCCACACCTTTTGTCGTCACCGCGCCAAGCTTTGACAAATCAACAAACTCACTGTACTCCATACCAGAGCCAAAAGTTCCAGATGCTGTTGTAATTGGATTTTTCAAGGTAACTCCCGCAATATTTACTTCTAATTTCATGAGAAATCTACCTCCCTCGCATCAAATACTGGTCCATCCTTGCAGACTCTCTTATTATGCACGTGACTATGAGAATCTACTTCATTTGATTTACATACACATGCTAGACAAGCTCCAACTCCACACGCCATTCTCTCTTCCAACGATAGCTGTGCCTCAATATCATTTTCAAGCGCATACGCTTGTATCGCGCGAAGCATTGGAGTAGGACCACAGGCATAAATGATATCTCCTTTGACATCACATTCTCTGATAGCGTCAAGAACCGTTCCCTTTGTTCCGTGTGCTCCGTCCTCACTCGCTAAAAAGACATCCCCGTATGGCTCAAATTCTTTGTTCAAGAAAATTTCATCGCGATATCCTAAAACAATACTCTTTCTTACATCTAATTGCTTCGCAAGCTCTAGCATCGGAGGAATTCCAATTCCTCCACCGATTAAGATAGCTTTTTTCTCTCTTTTTGTAAATCCATTTCCAAGAGGTCCTAAAATCTCAATCGTATCTCCCTCTCTAAGCTTTGAAAACTGTTTTGTTCCCTCCCCCGCAATTCGGTACACGACACGCAGACGATTTTTATTTGGTTCTATCTCACAAATGCTAATCGGTCTTGGCAAAAGTTTAGAAGCATCGTTTGTATAGATGGAGATAAACTGGCCAGGAATTGCCTTCTTAGACACCTCTGTCTCAAGCCAAAGATCATAAATTCCTATGCCGATTTGTCTCTGTTTTTGCACAATGGCACGTTCTTTTTCTCGTCCCATATAAGTTCTTCCTTTCTATTTTATTCGTTATATTAAAATTTCCCACTAGCTTTAGGCGTAAATTATTTTACCCAGGCAATTTTTAGGTCTTCTTTCATATCTAATACTGCTGCTCTAGAAGCCTCCGCGTATCTTTGCTCGCCAAACTTCTGGTATTTTTCCTGTTTATAAGCTGCGATAATTCCTCTAGAAGAGTTTACGATTGCTCCAAGTCCATCCTCGTTGAAAAATGGTGCCAAATCTTTAGCCTTTCCACCCTGAGCTCCGTATCCTGGCACTAAAATATAACTTTTTGGCATAACCTTTCTCAAAATCTCACCCATCTTTGGATAAGTTGCTCCTACCACTGCTCCTACATAGCTATAGTCGTCACCCATATGGTCTTTTCCCCACTCATCAACTTTTCTAGCAACCATCTCATAAATAGGTGTTCCATTCACTTCCTGATCTTGGAACTCACCGCTTGATGGATTGGAAGTCTTAACAAGCACAAAAATTCCCTTCTTCTCTTCTTTACAAACATCAATAAAAGGTTTTACGCCGTCACTTCCAAGATATGGATTTACCGTGACAAAATCCTCGTTAAAGCTTTGGAATTTATTCTCTCCAACTTGAACATGACCAACATGACCAACTGCGTAGGCAGCAGATGTAGAACCTATATCTCCTCTCTTAATATCACCAATGATAACTAAGCCTTTTTCCTTAGCATAGTCACAAGTTTTTTGGAATGCTAAAAGTCCCTCAATACCAAACTGCTCGTACATCGCGATCTGAGGTTTTACAGCTGGAACTAGATCATAAATCTGATCAATAATTCCCTTATTATACTGCCAAATTGCCTCTCCAGCTCCCTTCAGAGTCTGTCCATACTCTTTAAAAGCTGCTTCTTTTATATATTCTGGCACATAGCTTAGCATTGGGTCAAGTCCGACTACAATAGGTGCCTCCATTTTTTTTATTTTACTTATTAACTCATTAATCATGTTTTTTTCCTCCAATTTCATCTTCATCTTCATTAGAGCTTTCTATGTTTATTGCTATGATTTTTCTGTAAAAAATGTATCGCATTTTGCTAATTGCTCTCCTATCAAAACGCAAAACATACTCATACATTTTTAACTATAATACCATATAAATCTTTTCTACTCATCACTCGTGTCTCATAACAAAGCCCATTACCTACGCTTCATATACAATATTACCTTCAAAAATTGTCATCTTTACTTGTCCTGTCACATCCATACCGTCAAAAGGCGTATTTTGAGCTTTCGATGCAAAATCATTTTTATCAATCTTATACTCTACATTTGGGTCGAAAATAAGAACATCCGCCATCTTACCCTCCTGTAAGCTGCCAATATCATTTCTCTTTAAAATCTTCGCTGGATTTGCGCTCATTTTTTCTGCCATCTGAAGAGGAGTCAAAACACCAGTTTTTACCAAATATGTGTAAGTTAAGCTGGCACTTGTCTCAAGACCAACTATACCGAACGCACATTTTGTAAAATCAGACCCCTTCTCTGACTCATGATGAGGAGCGTGGTCTGTGGAGATTGCATCGATAATGCCATCTCTTAATCCCTCAATTAATGCATCTACATCCTCTCTTGTGCGAAGAGGCGGATTCATCTTATAATTTCCATCAGCCTCTTTAATATCTGCATCTGTCAAAATAAAATGATGTGGGCAAACCTCACCTGTCACCTGAATTCCCATACTCTTTGCCATCTTAATAAGCTCTACAACTCCCTTTGTGGAACAATGGCAAAGATGTAAGCGAACTTTTGTCTCATTTGACAAGAAAATATCTCTCGCTGTGATAATATCTTCCACTGCGTTCTCAATTCCTGGCACATTATACTTTTTTGAGGCAACTCCTTTATTTAGGACACCTTTGCCAACTAAATTTTTATCCTCACAGTGAGCCATCACGAGCATATCTCTCTTGGCCAACTCTTCTAGCGCTTTCTCGTACAGACAAATATCCATAACACTCTTTCCGTCCTCGCTAAACGCAGCAGCTCCAGCCTCAATCATCTCATCGATATCAACTAGCTCTTTGCCTTCCATCCCTTTTGTAAAAGCAGAAAGCTGTAATACGCGGGCAGAGCCCTTCTCACTTGCTTTTTTATAAATATATTCTAATGTCTCTCTGGAATCCACAACTGGCTTTGTGTTTGGCATCGCACAAACTGTCGTTACACCACCTCTCGCTGCTGCCTTCGTTCCAGTCTCAATATCCTCTTTATGGGTAAGTCCCGGATCTCGAAGATGTACATGGAGATCGATAAGTCCTGGCATAACAAAGCATCCACTCGCGTCAACCACTCGCTCTGCCTCCTCAGTTAAATGCTCGCCTCTCTTTATAATTTTCTTATCCTCTATAAGGATATCCATAATCTGGTCTATTCCTGATGCAGGGTCCAAAAGTCTACCATTTTGAATCAAAATCTTCAATTTTGCACTCCGTCCTTTCTATCACTTAAAATGTGTTGCTCATTTATTGTATCGTACAATATACGTTTTTGCAAGT
>Ga0129308_1003298_pt1 | contig 11858 bp, 10 predicted proteins | sample L827metagenome_FD_94440 | JGI IMG/M metagenome (GOLD analysis project Ga0129308, IMG submission 94440) | Ring-tailed lemur group fecal microbial communities from Wisconsin, USA - L827 metagenome | ecosystem: Host-associated > Mammals > Digestive system > Large intestine > Fecal | place: USA... | reverse complement strand
CGCAACCATCTCCCAGGAGGTTATGACGGTTTCCTGGATGTATCAGCGTGACGAGGTGGAGATCACCGTAGAGCCGAAGCAAGAGGACCGGCCAGACATCGATCAGTTCTCGCTGACCTGTACGCCTCTGGAAAAAGCGGAGACAACCCTGCGGCTGATGAAAAGCCAGGGCTTTGAGCGGGTGATGATTTTCTGCAATACCAAGCATATGTGCCAGCGGCTGTGCGATGAGTTTCAGCGGGCCGGTTTGGACTGTGACTGCCTCCACGGAGACATCCGCCAGAGCCAGCGGGAGAAAACCATGCAGTGCTACCGCTCTGGGAAGCTGCCGGTGCTGATTGCCACAGATGTAGCTTCACGAGGCATCGACGTGGACGATGTGGACTGCGTGATCAACTATGACATTCCAGAGGAAAATGAATACTATGTCCACCGCATTGGCCGTACCGGCCGGGCCAAGAAGAAGGGTGTTGCCTGGAGCATTGTCAGTAATTTTCCGGAAAAGGCAAAGCTTGACGAAATTGCCAAATATTCCAATTATCAGGTGAGGCCTATGATACTCGATGCAGGCGGGGCACTCTCTGAAGAGGAAGTGAAAGCGCCTGTGGCCCCAAAGAGGCGGTTCCGATGAATCCCAGGGAACGGGGATTCCTGCTGCTCTGCGGGAAGCTGGGCGACCCAGAGCGGAGGCCGCTGACCACTGCACAGCTTCGTCTGCTGGCTCAGAGAGCGGCGCTCCTGCCTCCGCCGGAAAAAGGGGCTCAGTTGCGCCTGGAGCATCTTCTGTCCATCGGCATTGAGCAGAAGCTCTCGGAGCGTATTTTGCGATTGCTGGATGACGAACTGCAGCTGGATGCCTACTTGGAAAAGGCCAAAAAGAACGGTTGTGTACCCCTTGCATGGGTCAGTGAAGAATACCCGCCAATTTTGCGCAGACGACTGGGATTTGATGCCCCCGGGTGTCTCTGGTTTAAAGGAAACTTGAATCTTCTGAAAAAACCGGCAGTCGCTCTGGTTGGAAGCCGGAATTTGAAGGGGCCAAATCGAAGGTTTGCACGGGAGGTAGGAATCCAGGCAGCAAGGCAGGGCTTTGCTCTGGTTTCCGGCAATGCTGCGGGTGCGGATACCACCGCACAGAACGCCTGCCTGGAGGCGGAGGGCTGTGTGATCAGTGTGGTTGCCAATATGATGATGGAGCAGCCCCTGGAGAAAAATGTGCTGTATGTAAGCGAAGATGGCTTTGATGAAGGCTTTTCTGCATCCCGTGCGCTGCACCGCAACCATATCATTCACGCATGGGGGGAGATCACCTTCGTGGCCCAGTGCGGCCTGGAAAAAGGAGGAACCTGGAATGGCAGCATTCAAAACCTCCGCAAAAATTGGAGTCCGATTTTCTGCCTGAAGGACGGCAGCGCATCTTCCCTTGCTCTGGAAGGGTTTGGGGCCACTTTAATTACTACGGAATCATTGCAGAATTTCAGCTCACTTTCCAAAGGAGAGATTTCTTTTTTGTAGCCATGGGAATGAATTTAATAATTCGATTGGCTTCCATTTTGTATTTATCGGTAAACACAGCAGCCTGATAAATTGGTGTTTCGGTTATCGGGTTAAACAGGAATATTTCTTCAGCAAAAGCCAGCGCCTTGCGGCGCTGGCTTTTGCTGAATTAAAATATCTTCATGCCGGTGAGCATTGCCTTTTCCGGCCCGGTATAGCCATCCTGAGTGGCCTCAGTTTCGGAGAAACGAATGCTGCTCAGCACGTCGCTGACAGAGCCGGAGACAGAGATTCCTGTGACAGGAATGATTTTCTGACCATCGTGGTAGTAGGCCAGCCGAACCTCGCCGCCAATGTAATCACTGAAAAAGTCCACCTGAAGACCGGACATGAAGATTATTTCCAGATAGGGCCCCTCTAACAATGCTTTCTGGCTGAGAGAACCGGTGGCCGCATGCAGACAACGCAGGCTGCCCGTGGGCTTTTCTCCCAGGTATTGGCCGTATTGATTGTCTCCAAAATACGCCAAGGCCTTTCCATCCTCCACAATTCTCTGCGTTCCAAGGGACAGACCATCGCTGTCAAATTTTGCACTGCAAACGTTGCCCTCCAAGGCACCGGCCATGGTGATGCTGATCAGGTCTCCTGTGGGATTTTTCTGGACATCATCCCCTTTTTTGAACACGGTGGAGTGATTGAATACAGAGGAATAGCGCAGATTTCTGGAGATGCTGAAAAACAGCTCCCGTAACTCCTTTTTGTTCAGGATCACCTTGCAGTCCAGCTTTTGCTGAGGCTTTACCGCTTCATATCGCGCCTGCACTGCCTGCATGATGTCCGCAATTTCCTGATAAAGTGCCTTTTCATCCAAATTGCTAAAATTATACTGTTTGTAGAGCTCTACACTTTGGATGCTCCCGTTGTAAGTGGGAATTGCCTCTACCATGGCATCATAGCGAGTCTGGCTCTTTCGCAGTCCTCGGCTGTTGACAACCGTCTCATGGTGCTGATTGAGGAAAATCTCCACAGAGTTCAGAGAACCATTGGGCAGACTGTTTGCATCAAATACCGTATTTGCGACTTTGGCAGCCAGCTCCTCCGGACGCAGCTTGGCAAAATTACTGTCCACGGTGCAATCCTCGGGCCCACCAGCAGGGAGGGAATAAGGTTTGTTGTCGATCAAAGATGCTCGTTCCGCTGCCTTGGAGATCAGGTCCTTCAATGCTTCCTCTGTTGTAGAGGGATAGACCAGAAAATCTGCATTTCCAAGGAATTCCCCATGGGAAACGTATACTGTTACGCATGTGTCACAGGTGTTGGTTCGCCGCAGCGTTTCCAGCTTCCCCTTTACAAAAAACATCTCATAGCTTTTGATTTCATGGATGTTGATCTTATAATCCGTCACCTGGGAATTGGTGCGGAGCATGGATTCCAGATTAATCATCCCAGTTTCACCCTCGCTTTCAAGGCAGGACCGCCGTCGCTGACCCGCACCCACTCCTTGTAGCCCTTTCCGCAGAAGCCGGAGCCGCAGGTCACAAAATCATCGGAAATCATTGAAATGGATTTGAGCAGATCGGGGACGTACCCGCTCATCACAACGGGGGAGACATAGTTCTCCGTCAGCTTGCCATCCACAATTTCAATGCCATATTGTGCGACGCACTGGATTGCCCAGTTTTTGGGATCTTCCATACCATTGTCGGTCTCAAAGAGCATATAGCCATGCTGAATGGAGGCAATCATGTCCTCCAATTTGTCAGTGCCCTTTTCAAAGAAGGTATTGGTCATCCTGGTATATGCCTTTCGGCGGGTGGATTCCCGCCTGCCGTTTCCGGTGGGCGGTGTGCCCAACTGGGCGGCAGAGGCCAGGTCGGAAATGCCGGTGACCAGGATCCCGTCCTTGATGATCTGTGTATCGCCGGCCAGGACGCCATCATCGTCAAAGAAGTAAGAGGCAATGTCGAGGGTGGAGGCGGCGCCGTCTCTCATGTTACAGATGGGAGAAGCAACATACTTGCCCACATACTCCTTGGCAAGGGCTCTGTCCTTCACAAACTGATCCATTTCTACTCCATGGCCAAAGGCCTCATGGGCGATCAGGCCGGTAATCGAAGGATCGGTAATCACGTCATAAACGCCAGGCTCAATGGGCTTGGCGAATGCCAGCTGGTGGGCACGGGTCACAAGCTCATCCATCTTTTGAGGCAATTTCGCCATAACGTCGGATACATTGTTGGAGCCTTCAAACGCATACGTCTGAACGACCTTCTCGTTTTCCCGATAGACAAGGAACATCATTCCACTGACATAAATGTAGTTCTGGTCAAGCTCCCGATTGGCCGAAATGAAAAGCTTGGATATTTCCACTGTGTTGAAAGCCACAATGGCATTGAGAATATGTTCATTTTTGCCCTGAAGTACTGCCCGTGTTTTTCGACAGAAATCCAGTATCTGGGCATCGGAATAGGTGTGCAGATCGGATGGCCGGTTGAAAGATTTCACCAGGGGCTCATCCGTCAGTGCAGTGTGCGAAATGCTGCTGTGCTTGAGTGCGGAGCTGACAGAAAAAGCAGCCTTTATTTCCGCTGCCAATGCTGCCACATCTGCTCCAATGTCGTCCATTGCATACTCAAAGAAGCAACTGCCGTTATTCAGCTTAACAACAAAGCCGCATTCCGTGTCCTGCCCATTGTTAATTCCGCTGGTGTTGGCATTTACCTGAATTTGGGTGGATTTGCTGTCGGCACCCAGAATGCTGACGTAGTTAAATTGCGCTCCCAGAATTTTGACCAATGCCTTTGCACGGTCTCTTCTGGAATCAAGAAATTGGGAAAAACCCATATGTCTTGCCTTCTTTCCTTGGAATGATTCCTCATTCCAAAACGATATAGGAAGATTATATCATCGTTTGGGCCAAAAAACAATCATAAAAAACACCGCACAGTGAGATAAGCAGTCACAGCAAGCTTTTTCAAGTGCCTTCTTGAAAAAACTTGCCGAAGACTACGGCGCTCATTGTGCGGTGTTGCTGTTAAACAATGGTGTGAATTGAAAATTATCGGATGCCTGCCTGATGATCCAGCCGCAGATTCCGGAAGTACAGGCCCAGGTCGATGCTGACAAAGCAAAAGTTCAGCACATATACCAGCATAACGTACCAGTGGAAGCCATTGGGGTTCACCAGCTTGCCGGTGATGCCGAACACATAGCCCACCAGAATCAAAATGATGAACGGCAGGCTCTTGCCCTTTGTGGTTCTGGCCCGGTAGGACTTGATGGCATTCAGCGGCCAGGAAAATCCAAAGCAGCACAGCATCAGAATTTCACATATTTCATAGAACATATCAATAGCCTCGATTCTCTTTCCTTGTGTAGTCCGGCAGCAGCAGGGGAGACAGCGCTCCATTTTCAATACCCGCCTTGGTGCGAAGGGTATGATACTCTTCCAGATGCTCCAGTGTCAATACCCCGGGCTCAACGGTTTTGGATTTCTCGGCGGCTTTCTTTCCCGCATTGCGGCCAAAGACGATGATGTCCAGCAGACTGTTGCCCATCAGCCGGTTCCGGCCGTGGATGCCCCCTACCACTTCTCCGGCTGCATACAGGTTCTCAAGATCGGTCTGGCCGTCGGTGGAGATTTTCAGACCGCCGTTCTGGTAGTGCAGGGTGGGGTAGACCAGAATGGGCTCCGTGCGGATGTCAATGCCATGCTTGGCAAACATGCGCATCATGGCGGGAATCCGCTTCTCGATGGTGCCCGCTCCGTGCTTTGCCTCGATCATGGGGGTATCCAGCCAGACGGCATAGCCCTCGGGGGTTGCAACGCCGTTGCCCCGCTGGCTGCATTCCCGAATGATGGAGGCAGCGGAGACATCCCGGGTTTCCAGAGGGTTCATGAATACCTCGCCGTTGACATTGACCAGCATGGCCCCCAGGGAGCGTACCTTCTCCGTGACCAATGCACCATAGATTTGAGCCGGAAAAGCGGCACCGGTGGGATGGTACTGCAAGGTGTCCGGGTACAGCAACCGGGCGCCGGCCCGATAGGCCAGCACCAAGCCATCGGCAGTGGCGCCGTAATGGTTGGAGGTGGGGAAGCCCTGATAGTGAAGCCGACCGGCGCCGCCGGTGGCCAGAATCACTGTCTTGGCCCTGGCAACCATCAATTCCTTGGTCTCCATATTCATCAGGACTGCACCGGCGCATCGACCGGCATCGTCCTTAATCAGCTCAATGGCAGCGGTAAAGTCCACCACCTGAATATTCCGGTTCAGCACCTCGTCCCGCAGGGTGCGCATGATCTCCGCACCGGAGTAGTCTTTGGCTGCATGCATCCGTTTCCGGGAGGTGCCGCCGCCGTGGGTGGTAATCATGGTTCCGTCAGGCGCTTTGTCAAATTCCACACCCAGATTGCTCAGCCACTGGATGGCCTCCGGGGCCTCGGTCACCAGTTTGTACAACAGATCCTTCTGGGCGGCAAAATGACCGCCGCCGTAGGCATCCAGGAAATGCTGGGCTGGAGAGTCGTTGGGCTTGTCGGCGGCCTGAATGCCGCCTTCCGCCATCATGGTATTGGCGTCGCCAACCCGGAGCTTGGACACCAGCAGCACCTTGGCGCCCAGGTTGTCCGCCTCAATGGCAGCAGAGCAGCCTGCTCCGCCGCCGCCGATAATCAGTACATCGGTTTCAAAATGGGGCTTTGTCAGATCCACGGTCAGCCCCTCTATCCGGGGTGTCCCCTCCAGCAGAGCGGCCAGCTCGGTGGGAACCTTTTCCCCTTTGTTGGGACCCATGCGAAGCTGAGTAAACTGATCCTCCCGATAGTCAGGATGGAAGGTTTTCAGGAGAATGTCCTTTTCCTCCGCACTCATACGCCGGGGGTCAAGCTTCATATTTTCTTCCCGGCTGGCCTCCACCTTTCGGATGGATTCCTTCATATTCGGATCAAGATACATGATTTCCCCTCCTTATTTCTCAATGTCCCGGTTGTTGTACAGCTCTTTGATTTCTTCAATGGGCTTGCCCATCAAATCTTCAATCAGCTTTTCGTACTTCCCATCCAGAATCTCCTGTACCCGGGTGTCCAGATGGTCACAGTGGGGGGCCAGATACTTGCCGTTCAGGCGGCGGGCCAGCATTGCCACCTGGGGATGGGAGATACCCGCAGGACACCGGGAGGAGCATACACCGCACATTACACAGTCAAAGGAGGCCTGGGCACATTTTTCATATTCCCCCCGCTGGGCATAGGCAATGTACTGCATCACATTGAGGCCCTGGGTGCAGGCCTTGGTGCAGGCATTGCAGCCCACACAGGAGTAGATTTCCGGATACAGCTGCATCATGATCTGCTGGGTGGGCTTTACTTTCTCAATATCATAGACCTGCTTGACCAGGGGGAAGAAGGGCAGGGTTGCCACATACATGTTGTTTTCCACCTTGGTAGAGCAGGCGAGACAGGCCTTCAGCTCCCGGTCGCCGGCGATGCGGTACACCGTGGCGCAGGCGCCGCAGAAGCCGTTCCGGCAGCCGCAGCCCCGAACCAGCTGATAGCCGGAATACTCCATGGCTTCCATAATGGTCAGGCTGGCCGGTACGGTGTACTGCTTGCCGAAAAGATAGACTTGAACCATTTCTTCCATCGTATTTCTCCTTAGTATTCATCCGGCAGGGCATCCAGCTGGTCAAAGCGGAAAACAGGGCCGTCCTTGCAGACGTATTTGTTTCCGATGTTGCACCGGCCGCATTTGCCAAGACCGCACTTCATTTTCAGCTCCATGGTGGTGTAGATGTTGTTCCGGTCAAAGCCCAGCTCCATCAATCCGGCCAGGGTGAACTTAATCATGATGGGCGGGCCGCACATCACCACGGTTTTGGAGGTATCGGGCTTCAGCTCCTTTACGAAGTTTGGCACAAAGCCCACATGGCCCTCCCAGGCGGGTTCCGGATTGTCGATGGTCAGGTGAACGTTGATGCCGTCTTCCTGGCACCATTCATTCAGAATCTCCTCAAAGTCCACCAGATCCGCCTTGGAGCGGGAGCCATATACAATGTCAATTTTGCCATAGTTTTCCCGGTGGGCCCGGCAGTAGTTGATAACGGAGTGCAGTGGGGCAAGGCCGATGCCGCCCGCAATGAACAGCAGGTCCTTCCCGGCAAATTCCGTGTCCACGGGAAATCCGTTGCCATAGGGGCCCCGGATGGTGATCTGCTGCCCCGGTTCCATGCCGTGGAGCCATTCGGTGACGCAGCCGCATTTCTTGATGGAGAATTCCAGGAAGGCCTGCTCCGTGGGGCTGGAGGTGATGGAAAACAGTGCTTCCCCCACGCCCGGGACGGAGAGCATGGCGCACTGGCCGGGAATGTGCAAAAAGGGCTTCTGCCCATCCAGACCAACCACCCGGAAGGTTTTAACATCGGGGGTGTCCACCCGAATATCCGTGACCACACCGATCATGGGAATCAGAGGTTCTTTCATTCTGCTGCCTCCCCGATTGTTTTGATGACCTTGACGATGTTCATGTGAATGGGACATTTGCGAAGACACCGGCCGCAGCCGACACAGGAGAAAATCCCCTCATTGTTGTCCGGATAGTAGACCAGCTTGTGCATGAAGCGCTGGCGGAATCGCTCGGTCTGGGTGGGCCGGGGCTGTCCGGCGGACATTTTGGTAAAGTCGGAGTACATGCAGCTGTCCCAGCAGCGGAAGCGCCGGATGGTCTTTCCGCCGGTGAATTCCTGAATGTCATAGCACTGGCAGGTGGGACAGATGAAGGTGCAGGTGCCGCAGCCCAGGCAGCTCTCCGAAAGGGTTTTCCAATGGGGAAGATCGAACAGTGCTTTTGTCCTGCCCTGGCCGAAGGCGGAAAGGTCCAGTCCGCCAAAGGGCAGCTTTTGAACCGTCGCTCGAATGGCCGCTTTTTCCTGCTCAACCGCCGCCGGATCAGCATTCTCCAACATTGGAAGACCGGCGGTGAGCGATTCTCCCTTTTCGGTGTTTGCTTGCCAGTAGAGCTTCTCCTCCGTCAGCCAGCAGGTGACGTCGCCCTCCGGCTGGGCGGGATCGATGCCAAAGGCGGTGCAGAAGCAGGTTTCGGCGGGTTTCCCACAGGCCAGGGAAATGACGCAGCAGTTCTCCCGTCGCTGGGCGTAATAGGTGTCCACTGGCTCCGCCAGGAACACCCGATCCAAGATGCCAAAGCTGCGGACATCACAGGCCCGCACCCCGAAGATGACGAAGGGCTCCGCCGGGTCCCTGGTCTCGATCAGCTGGATTTGACGTTCTTCCACCCGGAAGCCCATCAGGTTTTCCACCTGGGGGAAGAAGGCATCCTTGGCGCTGCGGATGGTGTTCAGGCCGCTCGAAAGGCACATTCCCTCTTCCCAAAGGGTAAACACGCTCTGACCGGTGGTATCGTCCACCGGAAGGTACAGCTTTTGCTTTTCAGATATGGCAGCGAACAGCTGGTTCAGCTGAGATCGTGGAATTTGTTTCATTTTCCGCTGCCTCCTCTCGAATAGATAATGGAGGGTTCCGGGTCCTGGATGCTGAAGTCCATCAGAGGCGGCTTGGAATCCAGGTCGGCCCCGGCCTGATAGGGGCCGTAGAGCTCATTGATGTCCTTGATGAATTTCCGATTCAGCAAGTGCAGGGGTATCTTCTGGGGACAGACCCTGCTGCATTCTCCGCAGTCGGTGCAGCGGGAAGCCACATGGAAGGCACGAATGATGTGGAACAGATTCTCCTCAAAGGAATTGGCGATGGCCTTGTTCTGTGCCCCGGAGGCGGGATTGTCGAAGACACATTTTTCACAGCTGCATGCGGGGCAGACGTTTCGGCAGGCATTGCAGCGGATGCACCTGCTCAGCTCCCCCCGCCAAAAGGCGAAGCGCTCCTCCGGGGTCATGGCTTCCAGCTGGGCAACCTGGTCAAACCGGTGGGAGGAAATGTCCTCCCCCTGGGCGCCAATCAGCTCGTCATAGTCTACAATTCGCCTGCTCTTACAGCTGCGGCATTTGCCCAGCAGCGCTTTTTCCTTTTCCACAGCTTTGTCGCCATAGAGGGTATGTACGGTCAAAATTTCGCCATCCTCAACCCCGGTCAGCCAATCGCAGCCTGCCTCCCGCAGAGCCTCGGCATCGCACATGCCATCACACTGGACGCCGACGGCGTAGATGTTTTCCCGCTTGATGCGGTGCTCCTTTTGAAGCTGGACAAAGGAGAAGCTGTCGCAGGGTTTCAGGAAAACGGCGATTTTCCCCTCTTTTTTGCTCTCGGAAATCAGGTATTTGGACAGATTAGCGCCGGAGAACAGGCTGTAGCAGAAGTCCTTTTCTGCTGCTGCCTCGCTTTCAAAGACCGCCGGAGTCAGATCATAGAAGAATTCGCCTTCTTTCCAGCCCAGCACCCGGTCAACCTTCCCGGAGCGAAGGAGCTCCAGGGCTTTTTCTTTTACTCCTTGCATCGCAGATCCTCCAGCTTCTTGTTTTCACCCAGAGCGGTGATGGTTTGGACGAAGTCGTTCATGGTTGCGGCAAATTTGGCGCCCTCGGCGGCGGAGACCCATTCCACCCGGGTGCGCTCCCGCTCGATTCCCAGAAACTCCAGCATGGAAAACAGCAATGTCATCCTCCGGCGGGCGTAGTAGTTGCCGGTGGTATAGTGACAGTCACCGGGGTGACAGCCGCAGAGAATCACCCCGTCAGCCCCCCGCTGGAAAGCCCTCAGAATAAACATGGGGTTCAAACGGCAGGAGCAGGGAATACGGATGATCTTCACTTCGGCGGGATATTGCAGCCGGTTGGTGCCGGAAAGGTCGGCGCCGGCATAGCTGCACCAGTTGCAGCAGAAGGCAACAATGGTGGGCTTCCATTCATTCTTTACCTGCATATTGCATCCACCTCCGCCATGATCTGTCTGTTGGAGAAGCCCTTTAAGTCCATGGCCCCGCTCATGCAGGCGACGGTGCAGGCGCCGCAGCCCTGGCAGACCGCCGGATTGACCTGAGCCACCCGGCGCAGCAGAGTGGTGCGGTTGGGGCCCCGGAACTCCTTGTCGATGTAAGTAATGGCACCGTAGGGACATACCTTTTCGCAGCAGGAACAGCCGTTGCACATCATCTCATCCGGCTGAGCCACACAGGGATTGCACAGCAGGTGATCCTTGCTCAGCAGGCCAACGACCTTGGCGGCGGCGGCTCCCGCCTGGGCAACGGTCTCCGGAATGTCCTTGGGGCCCTGACAGGCGCCGGACAGAAAAATACCCGCCGTGGGACTCTCCACAGGCCGCAGCTTGGGGTGGGCCTCGGTGAAGAAGTCGTTGGTGTCCATGGAGGCGGTGAGCATGGTAGCAAGGCTTCTGGCACTCTTATCCGGTTCGATGGCGGCGGCCAACACTACCATATCCGCATCGATGTGCAGCTGGCGGCCCCCCAGCAGGTCGGAGGCCTGTACCTTCAGTTTCCCGTTTTCGGGAACCACCTTGCCCACCATTCCCTTGATGTAATGGACGCCGTATTCCTCCACGGCTCTGCGGTAAAATTCGTCGAAATTCTTGCCCGGGGTTCGGACGTCGATGTAGAATACATAGACCTCCGTGTCGGGATATTTCTCCCGGCAGAGCATGGCGTGCTTGGCGGTGTACATGCAGCAGATTTTGGAGCAATAGGGCTTGCCCTTTCCGCCGCCGTCGCAGCGGGAGCCCACGCACTGGACGAACACAATGGTGTGGGGGTGCTTTCCGTCGGAGGGACGCAGCAGCGTGCCGCCGGTGGGGCCCGCCGCATTCATCAGCCGCTCGAATTCCAGACTGGAGACCACGTCCGGGCTCTGGGAATAGGCAAACTCGTTAAATGCGCTCAGGTCGATGGGGTTGAAGCCGGTGGCGGCTACGATGGCGCCGTATTCCTCTTCAATCAGCTCATCCTTTTGATGATAGTCGATGGCGTTGGCGCCGCAGACCTTGGCACAGACGCCGCATTTTCCGTTTTTCAGCATGTTGCAGTAGTCCGGGGCGATGGTGGCCACCTTGGGTACGGCCTGAGCGAAGGGAATGTAGATGGCCCGGCGGGTGTCCAGCCCCAGATTGAATTCATTGGGAACCTTTTTCTGGGGGCACTTCTCCGTACACAGGCCGCAGCCGGTACACTTGTCCGGGTCAACGAATCTGGCCTTTTTGCGAATGGTCACCTTGAAATTGCCCACAAAGCCCTGAACGGCCTCCACCTGGGAGTAGGCGAAAATGCGGATGTTTTCATTCTGAGCGCAGTCCACCATTTTTGGGGTCAGGATACAGGCAGCGCAGTCCAGGGTGGGGAAGGTCTTGTCGATCTGGGTCATTTTGCCGCCGATGGTGGGCT
>Ga0129308_1003297_pt1 | contig 11862 bp, 11 predicted proteins | sample L827metagenome_FD_94440 | JGI IMG/M metagenome (GOLD analysis project Ga0129308, IMG submission 94440) | Ring-tailed lemur group fecal microbial communities from Wisconsin, USA - L827 metagenome | ecosystem: Host-associated > Mammals > Digestive system > Large intestine > Fecal | place: USA... | reverse complement strand
TTGGTATTTTAACGGATTATCGTGGCAAAGGAATTGGAACAGAGTTTTTTAAAAGATTGAATGTTTGGGCTGAAGAAAATAAAGTTGTTCGCTTAGAATTAACTGTAATTTGTGAGAATGAAACTGCAAAACACCTGTACACAAATAGTGGCTTCGAGATAGAGGGGATAAAACGAAAATCGGTTTGTGTAGATGGAAAGTATTTGGATGAATACTATATGGCAAGGGTAAGATAAATTCCAATTATAGGAGCGATAAATTCCAGTTTATTCATTAATATCATATTTAAAATAAAAGCCACATATTAACTTAGTGATATATTATGTATAATGAACAGATAAATAAGAATCTGTAGAAATATAGTTATACTCATTTGGACAAAAGTAAACAAGATAGGACAAGACAATTATTAAAAATATTTTTATACTATAAATGTGAGGTGATGAATGATGGATTGTATTCAAAGTATAGAAGAAGCAATCGAATATATGGAAAATCATTTGTTGGATAAAATCAGTTACGAAGATGTAGCACAGCATTTATATATGTCTAACTATCATTTCCATAGATTGTTCAAAATGCTTACTGGAATAACAGCAAATGAGTATATTCGTAATCGCAAACTTTCAAAAGCAGGACAAGAACTAATTATGTCAAATAAAAAAATAATTGATATTGCTTATAAGTACGGATATGAAACCCCTGAAAGTTTTACAAAGGCATTTACAAGATTTCATGGAATTACGCCTCATTTAGCAAGGCGTTCAGGAGCTAAACTACAATCTTTTAGTCGCCTCGCAATAAAAATTCATTTAGAAGGAGGTAAAACTATGGATTATAGGATCATAGAAAGAGAAAAGTTTCAGTTATTAGCCAAAATAAAGTCATTTCGTAATGAATCTATTTCTGAAGAAGAAAATACAGAAATACCAGATTTTTGGAAACAATGTGGAAAGGATGATACCTTTAATATATTGAATAAGTATGCAAAAAATCATGATGTCTATGGTATATGTGCTCCTATTTCCAAAGAAGAAACACATTTTCATTATGGAATTGGTATGATGTATGATGGAGAAATGATTCCAAAAGGATTTCAAGTTTGGGAAGTCAATCCTACGCTTTGGGCAGTATTTAAATGTGTTGGAACAAATGGTGATTGTATTGGTGAAACATGGGATAGAATTTTTAAAGAGTTTTTGCCAAACTCTGAATATAATATGCTAGATGATGTCGATTTTGAATTGTATCCAGAAGAAGGTTCTACTGATTGTTTTTGTGAGATTTGGATACCAGTAAAGAAAAAATAGTTTTTTATAATTATGGATAAGTAAAAATATAAAATGGTTAATAAAAATGATTTATTGAAATGTATTATAAATAGGTAAGAATAATACACAGTTTTTATTATATTGAGAGAAAAAGAGAAGATGGAATGAACACCTCACATTGTTGGAGGTGTTTTTCTATTCAATAATAAATATAAAAAAGTTGCAACAAATAATTGAAAGCGGTTAAATTTTGTTTTTTGTTGAAAAATGTAAAATATAAGTGAGAAAGGAGGAAGAAAATATGGTCGAATATAAAAAATCGTTACTGATATCCAATATTTTAGATCCACTTACCCATGACCAATCCGAACTACAAAATGTTTATCAACAACTATCAAATGATTTAAAGTATGAAAGTATTGAAACAAGATTAATTCGTGATAAGAATATGATTCAATTTTATAATCAGAATCTAGGCGATAAAGTAGAACTTACTTATTGGATTACAGGTGAAATTCAAAGAGATGGTTTGAATTTATCATCAGTTGATGAGTCGAACAGAATAAAAGCTGTTGCATATGCTAAAAATCTTATGAAAATAGCTCAACAAACAAATTGTCAATGGTTTGGAATAGCAAGTGGGCAAATAGAAACAACTTTCAATGAAGGATTTCGTGCATTCTATCATTCTCTTTTAGAACTGTTAGAAGAAATAGAGAAACAACATTATCCAATGTCTATCATACTTGAACCATTAGATCAATTTGCTCATAAATGTAATGTTATTGGAACAGCAGAAACAACATTAAAATTATTAGAAAAAATTCCAAAGAAATATTATCAAAATCAACAATTGTCAATATGTTTTGATACTGCACATGTCGCATTGAATGAAGATGATTTTGAAGAAGCAATGAGAAAGTTAAGTCCTTACATTTCAAGAGTTCATTTTGCAAATGCTATATTAGATAAACAATCAAAATTATATGGTGATTATCATTTAGATTTATGTGAAGAAGGATTTTTAAACATATCTTCTGCTCGTCAAATAAAAGGAATAATGGATAAATATTTATCAGGACAAATTAATGTTGCTATGGAAATAAGAGAAAAAGATAAAGATCATGCTTGGATTTTAGAAAAAGAAACATTTGAATTTTTAAATGAGGTACTGAAATGAAAACAATTTTAATTATTGGTGCAGGAAAAACAGGTAGAGGATTTATTCCCCAATATATTCAAGATTCACAAATTTATTTTGCTGATAAAAACGAAGAACTTATCTATCAGATGAAGAAAACAAATAACTATAAGATTCAATTTTATGGCAATACTCAAAAAGAAATCATTATTCATTATGAAGACGCATTTTATATCAAAAGTCATGATTTTTATCATCTTGCAAAAACAGTTGATCAAATATATATATCTATAGATGTTTCTCATTATGATGAATTAAAAGAAGATTTAGATAAAGCATTATTAAAAAGAGAAAAACCACTTGTAATCATTACTTTTGAAAATGCTCCATCAGCTAGTCAAAAATTACTATCGATCCTATCAAAAGATATATCTTGTTCTATAACTCTATTAGATGGAGGTGTCTTTTGTACAACAAATGAAAGTGATGATTTGAATATTATATCTCAAGATTTATGCTATCTACCTATACAATCTTGTCAAAATATAGATTTACCTTTATTTCCAGTAACTCCAATTCAAGATTTTAAGAGTCTTATGGAAAGAAAACTATATACATACAATTGCTTATCAGCCGTTATATGTTATCAAGGATATATTTATCATTATGAAGATTTAGGTGATGCAGCCCATGATCAAAGAATTATCCTTGATATCCAAACTCTTTTAAAAGATTTAGATATGAATATATCTCATGAATTTCAAATACCACTAGAAGAACAAAGAGCATTTTCTCAAAGTGCAGTTGATAAGTTTTCTGATTGCTTTCTCAAAGACAGTATTCAAAGAAATGCGAGAAATGTTATAAGAAAGTTAGGAGTACAAGAAAGGTTATTAAAACCATTACAAATCATAACAGATAAAAATGCTCAAGATGTTCTTTTCAAAACAATTGCATGTGCATGTTATTATGATTTAATTGAAGAAACTCATCAAGGAATTGATTTATTAAAAGAACTTGATTTATCAAATTCTTTTCAAGATAAAATAAAGTTTTTTTATAAACAGATTCAAGAATTTATATGATATATCAATTATTTATATCCTATAAAATAATGAAAATATTCAAAAACTTTGTATTCATTGATAGTGAATGAGCACTTGATTAAAATAAAAAATAGGTGATTATATGTTAACAAATAAGCAAAAAGAACTTTTAGAAATGTTGATCCATCAGGAAGGAATAAGCACAGTTGAGAATTATGCGAAAAGAATCGCAGTATCCAAAAGAACTGTTTATACATATTTAGATATTATTCAACCTGAACTTAAAAAACGTGGCTTTGAAATTGAAAAGATTCGTGGAAAAGGCATTAATATCATTGGAACACATACAACAAGTAAAGAAGATTTAGAAATTGATGAGTTTTCAGTTTTAAATCGTAGAATAGAAATTATATATTTACTTTACATCAAAAGATGTTCGATTGATATTTATGATTTTTGTGATGAATTTTATGTTTCAGAAAGTTCTGTTAGAAATGATCTCATATTTTTAAATCAAAAAATAAAGGATATTCATGAAATCACAATTTCTATTGTACAAGGAAAAATTGTTTTACAAGGTCAATTATCAAATCAAAATATCTTTAATTGTCTTATACAATTAAATGAATTGTTGTTATATAGCCATAATTATACGGGAAAACTTCGAGGCTTAAGCCAATTATATGATCAAAAGATTATTCGCATAGTCGATAAATTGATTAATGACTACATCAGTGATGTTTCATTAGACTTGGCAGAATATTACAAAGTGAATTTAGTTTCTGTATTTGTTGTGATGACAAGTCAAGTCATGAGTGGTTACCACATTCAATCGAAAGAAAATCAATTGGTATATGATCGTGTTAAATTTTTACCAAATCTGATTTTAGCTAAACAGTTTTTTGCAAGATTAGAACAAATGATCGATGTTCATTTTACCGAGGAAGATTGTGAGTTTTTAGCAGAATATTTAATCGCCGATCGTATACAAATACATAATTTTGAAAAAATCAGTGCTCATGATAAGAAAATATTTGAACGAATCTTACAGAAGATGGAAATATTATTAAAAGTAGACTTTTCTAAAAATGTAAATAATAGAGAAAAATTATTATTACATTTTAATGCTATGGTTTTTCGTTTAAGAAAGGGTATTAATTTAAAGAATGATTTTTTATCAGCAATAAAAAAAGAATTTGAATTGTTATTTAATTTGACATGGATCGTTTTAGAAAGTGAATCTGAAGAATTAAAGATTAAAATTACAGAAGATGAGGTAGGCTATTTATTGATACATTTTCAAAGTTTTATAGATCAGCAAAGGCAAGCAAAGAAAATATTGTTAATATGTCCATATGGAATGGCTACTTCAGAAATGGTTTTGAATCGTTTAAGACAGATATTACCTGCTTTTGATTCTATTGAAGTCACATCAGTTGAAAAAGCGAGACATTGTAATTTAGATTCTATAGATTTTATTGTATCAACAGTGGATATACAAGATTTTGATAAACCTGTTGTAAGAGTTTCTTCAATTATTACAGAAGATGATGTGAAAAACATAATGACTTTTTATCAAAAAGTTGTTTTAAATACTAAGCATACTGAAAGCTTATATTTGCATACTCTTGTTCATTATGTAGATAATCATTTGATATTTCATGCAAAAGGAAGCAAAGAATCAATTATTAAAGAAGGCTGTCAAATTCTTGAAGATAATGGTTATGTTGAAAAAGAATATTATCAAAGTATGATGTATAGGGAAAAAATTGGTTCAACTGATAATATATACCAATGTGCTTTGCCACATGGAGATATAAAGTATGTTAAAAAAACTGTTATTAATTTTGCTATATTGGATAAAGCAGTGAAATGGAAAAATCATAATGTTAAGTTTGTTATCTTTTTCAATATTTCAAAACAAGATTTAAATAAAAGTAGAGAGATATTGGGTGATATCTATAAGTTGATACATTCTAAACAATTGAAAGAATTATTAAAAGGAAAGAGTGAAATAAAAGATTTTATAAAATTGATAAATATGGGGGATATTCAAGAATGATAAATAAAGATTTGGTTTTTGTGAATAGTACAACAAAAACACAAGATGAAGTATTACATACAATTAGTCAAAAAGCATATCAAATGGATTTATTAACTGATATTAATAAATTTATTGATGCAGTGATGGAAAGAGAAAAAGAGTTCTCTACAGCAGTAGGATTTGGAATTGCTATTCCACATGGATTAAGCCATTCAGTCAAGGAAGCATTTATTGCTTTTGTGAAACCTGAAAAATCTATTGAATGGGGTAATGATAAAAGAAAAGTTGATCTTATATTTTTGATTGGTGTTCCAGCTGAAAAAAAAGATATATTACATCTTAAATTTATATCACAAATTAGTAAATATTTAATGAAAGAAGAATTTAGAGAACATTTGCGTTCATGTCAAAATGGTAATGAAGCATTTGATTATTTAGATAAAATCAATAAAAACATAGAGGAGGAATTAAAATGTTTGTCGTAGGAATTACAGCATGTCCAACAGGGATTGCACATACATATATGGCACAAGAGGCATTGGAAAATGAATGTCAAAAAAGAGGTTATGAATTTCATTTTGAAACTCAAGGAAGTATTGGGATTGAAAATGAATTGAGTCAAGAAGATATTGATCGTGCTGATATGATTATTTTGGCTGTTGCTATTCAAATTGAGGAAGAAGAGCGTTTTGATGATAAAGATATTTTTAATGCTGATGTGGATGAAGCTATTTCTTATCCAGAAAAAGTTATTGATAAAGCATTAGAACACTATCATCTTAAGTAGAGGGAGAACAATATGAAAGAAAATATAAAAAAAGAATTAAAAACAATTCAAAAATCATTGATGACAGGTACATCTTATATGATGCCTATGGTTGTTGCAGGAGGAGTGTTATTTGCACTTTCATTAATTGGTGGTGAAGCGACTTCTTCTGGTATTACAGTTGCTAATGAATTTATGGCAACAATTAAGTTAATAGGAAGTGCAGGATTATTTATGATGATTCCTGTTTTGGGTGCTTACTGTGCATATTCAATTGCAGGTAGACCTGGCCTTGTTCCAGGATTTATTCTTGGATATATTGCTAATAATCCTATTGGGACTTCTGAATTAAAGACAGGATTTTTAGGCGCATTGATTATGGGTATTTTAGCTGGATATTTTGTTAAATGGTTAAAGTCAATTAAAGTACCACAAATTATTAAATCTATTATGCCTATTTTGGTTATACCTATTGTATCAACTTTGGTATTAGGATTAGTTTATGCGTATGTTATCGCAATTCCAGTAAGTGCTTTTGTTACAGCATTAATGGATTTCTTAAAGAATTTAAATGGAGCTAATGGTATTTTATTCGCAATTGTCTTAAGTGCAATTTGTGAAATTGATATGGGTGGACCAGTGACGAAAATGGTGACTGCATTTACAATTGCATTGATTTCTGAAGGACAATTTGCTGCTAATGGTATTTACAGAGTATGTCCAGGTATCCCACCAATGGCAATATGTTTATCAACTATATTATTTAGAAACAAATGGAATTCAGCAGATAAAGAAGCTGCAAAAGCAGTAGGCGTTATGGGTATCATGGGAATTACTGAAGGAGCAATTCCATACTTACTTGCTGATATCAAGTGCATTTTACCTTCAACAGTTATTGGTTGTATCGTTGCTGGGGTTATTGCTTATTTGACAGGAGTGACTTCACCAGTTCCACATGGAAGTTTTATCACATTACCAATGGTTGGTAATAAAGTAGGATTCTGTATTGCTATCATTGCTGGAACGATAGTGGCTGCTGTTTTAATGGGAATTTTAAAGAAACCTGTTGTAACTGAAAAATAACTTATAAATAAAATGAATATTTTTTAAAAACTTTCTTTTATAAATCATATAGAAGAAGGTTTTTTTGTTTGATAATGAAATTTTTAGTTTAATAGATATTTTTAACGTGATATACTTTTCATAAGGAAAATGATAAGAATATTTTATATTTCATTTCTGCATATGTATTAAGGAGGAAGGAAAATTGGGATTTTTTAAGAAGCAGAAAATAAAACGAAATAATGAAGGCTTCATTGATATCGAAGTCAAAGATTTGTTAGATTGGAATCAACCTCATGGTGATGGCTGTATTGCATCAGACATGATTACAAAAGAAGGTTGGAAAGTTGGATATATGTATAGAGATGAACCAAGTTCTTTATATCTTGATAGTGGTTGGCGTTTTTTCAAAGGTGATGAAGATGAAGAATATTCTCAAGATGCTAGTTGTCACCATATTTTTAAATTAAATACAATGTGTAACTATGATTCAGATATTACTGCTTACTTACATTTACCAATAGGAACTTGTTTAATTAGAATCAATGAATACGAGTTTATTCAAGATGATGGAAGCAAGCCCATTTATATGCAAAAACAAAAAAGATAATATAAAAATGGTTTATTATTTATTGATGCTGATATGATAGATTGAAGAAGAAAATCATATAATCAAATGATTTGACAATTGTTTTGATTAATGCTAAGATTAATTCATAGATAGGTTTGTTACTCTTTGAGGCTTACCCTAGAACAAATTTTTGTTTTGGGAAGTTTCAAAGAGTTTTTTGTTTTAAAGGAGATTCATATGTTTAGTTTTTTAAAGAAAAAAGATACAAAGACAGTTTATATTCAAAGTATATGTGATGGTCAGATAATTTCCATAACAAAAGTTCCAGATAAGATGTTCGCCAATAAATTATTAGGAGATGGAATAGGCTTTGAATTCAATGGAGATACTATTTATGCTCCATGTGATGGCAATATTGTTTTGGTTTCAAAAACCAATCATGCAATTGGCATGAAACTTAAAAATAATGCAGAAATATTGATTCATGTTGGGATGGATACTGTTCATTTAAATGGTAAAGGGTTAAAACCTTTGGTTAAAGTAGGAAATAGAGTCAAAGTAGGACAACCTATATTAGAAATAGATAGAGAAGTGATGAATGATCATCATATTTGTTTAACAACACCATTAATTTTAACAAATGGAGTTGATTATGATATAAAGCTTTTAAGAAACGATGGAAAGATTGATTTAGGAGAAATGGTTTTAACGATTTCAAAAAAATAGAGAGGAAGATGGCAATGAAAGTAGTCAAAAACATTAATAATAACGTTTCACTTTGTTTAGATAGTCAAGGACGAGAAGTCATTGCCTTTGGTAAGGGAATTGGTTTTACAAAACCACCTTATGAAATATCATTAAGTCAAATACAAAGAACATTTTATGATGTGAATACACAATATCTAAGTGTAATCGCACAGTTAGATGAAGATATTATTGAATTGTCTGAAGACATCATTGATTATGCTAATAAACATTTAGAAAATCGTTATAGTGCTAATGCTATCTTTACATTAGCTGATCATATCCAATTTGCAATGAAAAGAATCGATGATCATATACATATTAAATTACCATTGTATTATGAGGTTCAAAGTTTATATCCAGCAGAAATGGAAGTTGGAATATATGCTTTATCATTGATTGAAAAAAGATTTAAAATAAAAATGCCAAGAGAAGAAGCGGTCAGTATTACTTTTCATTTAGTGGATTATAGAAATAAAATTATTAATATTTCAAAAGAAAATGAAGAATCTACTATTGAAAGATGTACAAATATTATTGAAGAAACCATGAATATTCAAATTAATAACAAAGAATTTAATTATTCAAGATATGTTTCTCATTTATATTATTTAATAGATAGAATACATGAAGAAAAAAGTATTTCATCTGATAATTATAAAATGTTTTATATGCTTAAAGATGAATTTCCAAATACATATGAATGTGCATTGAAAATAGAAAAAGAATTTCAATGGCATCTCAATGAAGAAGAATTAATGTATTTGATTTTACATATTAATCGATTATGTGCTCATGGGGATTGTAACCAATAGGGCTTTACCTCAGCATAGAAACAGTTTTCATACTGTTTTATGTTGAGGTTTTATTTTGATCTTATTTGACATTAAGCGCGCAAATGTCAATAGAGATATATTAAGAAAAGGAGGAAAAGTTAATGAAAAAAAATTATGAAGAATTGTGTCAACATATTCTTGATGAAGTAGGTGGTCGTGAGAACATTATATCTGTTCTTCACTGTGAAACACGTTTACGTGTAACTGTTAAAGATAGGGGATTAATTCAACAAAAAAACATTGAAAATTTAAAAGGAATTCTTGGATGTCAATTTATTGGAGAACAATTTCAAATTATTATTGGACAACATGTGAATGATGTGTATAAAGATTTTTGTAAAGTTGCAGGTATTATAGAAGAAAAAGCCATTCAAGAAAATCTTGATATGAATGTTAATAAGCGTTCTTTTAAATATTGGTTTAATAAAATTGTTTTAGATGTTATTTCAGGTTGTGTTATGCCAATATTACCTATTTTTGTGAGTGCTGGAATTATTAAAATGCTTGTCACTATTTTAGGTCCAAACTTATTAAATCTCTTTTCTGCTGAAAGTGATGTTATGGTGTTATTGACTTTTGTAGGGGATGCTGGATTTTATTTCCTTCCTATATTTGTCGCATGGTCTGCTGCTAAAAAGTTCAATACGAATATTCCAATTGCTATGTTCTTATCAGCTGTGTTGGTTCATCCAACATTATTAGAATTGGTATCACAAGGAACAGCGTTTACAGTTTATGGTATACCTATGACCTTAGTGAGTTACACAAGTCAATTTTTACCAACGATTTTAATGGTTTGGGTATTATCATATGTTTATAAATATCTTTATCAATATTGTCCTAATTCAATCAAAATGGCAGTTGTACCAACATGTTCTGTTTTGATCATGCTTCCTATTGTTTTATGTGTATTAGGTCCAATAGGAACATATTGTGGTATTGCGATTTCTAATTTTGCAGTATGGTTATCATCAACTGTTGGACCATTAGCAGTAGGTTTGATTGGTGGATTATGGTATTTCCTTGTTGGTTTAGGAATGGACAAAGCACTTGTCCCTGTTGTTACAAATCAATTTGCTACATATGGTTATGATAATTTATTCTGGTTAAGTGCGATTATGGCAACTTATGCATTGATTGGTGTATCTCTTGCCTATGTTATTCGTTCTCGTAAAGAAGACAAATCAGTCAGTGTTTCTAATGCGATAACTTTAATTATTGGAGGTATTAGTGAACCAACAATTTTTGGTTGTATTTGGAAATATAAAAAGGCAATGGCTTATTTATTCTTAGGTGGTTTTGTAGGTGGAGCTATTGCAGCAATTTTAAAAGTGAAAGCTTATACAATAGGTACTGGTAATATTTTATTCTTTACTGTTTGTGCTGGTGGTGATGGTTCTAGCTTTATACCAGCTATTATTGCAAGCACAGTTGCATTTTTAGTAAGTTTTGTTTTAGGAATTGTTTTTGGTTTTGCAAATGATACAAAAGAAAAAGGTGTGGAATAATTATCAATAAAATAAATGATGTTTGGCTATCAGTGAAAGCAACTCCCTTATAAAAATATTTCACTATAAATATTATTTTATTGATATAATTAGTTATATGTAGTTATGCTTAGAATAAACGAAGGAGGAATGATAAAAAATGAAAGTCTTAGTTGCACATGTGACTTCTGAATGTAATGAACATATATCCCATACAGTAAGTTTAGATGAATTTTTAGTGTTGTATGGTGATGAGTGTTTAAAAGCAATGCATATCAAAGATATTTTTGAAGAAAAAAATATTGAAGCAATTCCTGCAATATATGCAAGCCTTCATCCCAATGGTATGATTCAATATGATGCTTTTCGTTTTATTGTTGATAAAATACTTCATACAATTAAAGAACATATTGATGAAATTGATGGTTTGTATCTTCAACTTCATGGTGCTAGTGGTGTTGTTGATTTTGATGAAGTTTCTTTAGAACACTATCTTTTAAAAGAAATACGTAAACTTGTTGGAAAATACATGCCTATAGCAGTTGTTATGGATCCTCATGGTAACATCACAAAAGAATTGGTTAATCAAGTAAATTTAGTACGTTGTTATAGAGAATCTCCACACTCTGATCAAGTAGATACAGAAAGATTAGTAGCCTATAAGTTTATTGATCTTTTAGAAAATAGGAGAGAAATGAAACCAATCATTCGTAAATTACCTATCATGGTTGGTGGTGAAAGAAGTGTTTCCGTTTGTGAACCAATGGTTAGTATTAATAGAATGTTAGATGAAGCTGAAAAAGATCCTCGTGTCTTTTCGGATTCTTATCATGTGGGATATATCAGACATGATGATGATAAATTAGGAGCAGCAGTTGTTGTCGTTCCAAATAC
>Ga0129308_1003296_pt1 | contig 11867 bp, 13 predicted proteins | sample L827metagenome_FD_94440 | JGI IMG/M metagenome (GOLD analysis project Ga0129308, IMG submission 94440) | Ring-tailed lemur group fecal microbial communities from Wisconsin, USA - L827 metagenome | ecosystem: Host-associated > Mammals > Digestive system > Large intestine > Fecal | place: USA... | reverse complement strand
TCACTCATCCCAAAGACGCGGTATCATCGCCGCGATGACGGACTGCTCGGTCAGGGTCTTGCGATCGATGAGCCCCTTGCTCAGAAGTCCGACCGCCCCCTGTTTCTTCCCTATGTCCGTGTTGCCGTAGACCTCGTGGACGGCGTCCCCGACGGTCATCCCCTTGCGGACAAGCTCGGCTATCCTGTCCGGGTATCTGAATCCCGATCCGTGACCGTAGGTGGCCTTCCCGTCACGGGATATGATCGTACAGTGCTGTATGTCGTAGAGACCGTCGAGCATCTCGAAGACGCCCGCCTCTATCCCCACGGCCATGTCATGGTCTCCGAGGGCGGCCCTGGCCCTGTTCTCGGAACCCTGATGGGTCTGGTCCCCGAAGGGCTGATCGGGAACGCCTGATGGAACATCGACGGCGGTGATCCTCACATCGCCGTACACCTTCTCCATCACGGTCCTGACGGCTGCGACCTTCACCCTGTTGGCTGAACCCACGACGATGTCCATCACATCCCTCCTTCCGGACCTTCCGTACTCTCCGCGGAGGATGGCGGATGAACTGATCTTGGAATCTCCGGACATCACCAGGGGCACGACGGAGAGCTCCATCGGTTCCAATCCCCTCTCCCTGCGGCGGTCGTTCAGGACCTTCCCGTTGGGGAGCGTCTCCTCCGAAACCACGAGGACATCGACGGTATCCATCATCTCGTCGGGACCGTAGATGTCGTCGATCACGAAGACGGAATGGGGGCCGAGGGTGTTCAGATATAATTCCAGCTCCCTCCTGCGTATCTCCAGGGGGACGATCTCGTCCCTGTTCGCGGACGCCATGGAATCGGATGTGATTCCGACGAGGACCCTGTCCCCGACCTCGAACGCCCTTTCTATCAATGACCTGTGACCATCATGGAGGACGTCGAAGGTCCCTGCGACAGCTGCGGTCCTCATAATGTCAGGACAACCAGAACGATGGTCACGGCTACTATGCCGAGCCATATGAGCATGAGCTTGCGAAGCTTTCCCTTGACTTCCTTGCCGGATTCCTCCTGGCAGGATTTACTGCAGAACCTTCCCTCACCCACGAACGCCTTGCCGCATCCGGCGCAGTGCCTGTGCTGGGGGATCTTCTCTGTGGTCTCGACCATATCACTCGGCCTCCTTCACCCTGCGGTCAGCCTCGTTGTGGACGATGATCATGCAGTGGTCCGCATGGAGACTGTAGGGCCCTATGCATATCTTGTCGGGGGAATAAGAAAGGAGCGCCTGCTCCTCCTCGTCAGTGAGGTCGTGGTTGTCCCCGAGGACGAAGACGGGGTTCTCGGGGAAGTCGTACTCCCTGCAGTCGACACCATCCTCCTTCAGGTAGACGAAGCTACCGACCTTCGACAGTTTCTCGAGGACATCGTAGAATGACATCCTTGTAACGTACACGCCAGGGGAGGATTTGACCTCCTCGCCCTTGTTCACGGGCTTCAGCAGAGCGTTCCTGATCAGCGATGCGGTGCTCCTCTCGTCGGGGTTCAGGTACCTGAGGTCCTCCCCTTTGAAGACGACGGTCTTGGGAGCATCGTCACCTCCCTCCATCACCAGATAGATCTCTACATCCTTGCGGAGGTTGTGACTGAGGAAGAAGGCGGAGTTTACACATCTCACCAGGATGTCGAGCCTTCCGGCCCCTCCGGCGATGTCGTCGAGTTTGAAATCTCCCGTTGACACGGCCTTATGGCCGGTGATGACGAAGTATCTCATTGGGATCCCTGCAGTTCCTTGAGGCTGTCCAGGTCCACACCGCCGAGCTGCTTCATGAACTGCTTCCTCATCTTGCGGTCCTTTCCGATGGACGACATCATCTTCTTGCTCTGGTTGTACTGCTTCAGAAGCTCCCTGACGTCGTGGGGGGTGACACCTGCACCGGCGGAGATCCTCTCGATGCGCTTGGCCTTGATGATGGACGGGTCCTCCTTCTCATCGTTCGTCATGGAATCCATGATGACACGGAACACCTGCAGCTTCTTCTGGGATGCCTCGTAGTCGATGCGGTCCTCCATGCTGCTCATTCCGGGGATGAGGCTCATGATCTTCTGGAGGGTTCCCATCTTACCGACAGCCGCCATCTGGTAGTACATGTCGTTGAGGGTGAACTTCCCGGTCATCATGGCCTTGGCGACCTTGCCCATGGCCTCCTCCTCGTCACCGATCTCATCCTTCGCGAGCTGGATCAGTGCAGAGAGGTCTCCCATCCCCAGTAATCTGGAGATGAACTTGTTGGCATCGAAGGGTTCCAGGTCGCGGATGTGCTCTCCGGTTCCCAGGAAGACGATCCTGGCGTTGGTCTTGGAGATAGCGGAGATGGCCCCTCCTCCCTTCGCGGTACCGTCCATCTTGGTGAGGATGACACCGGTGACCCCGACGGCGTTGTGGAAGGCCTCTGCCTGGGGTCCGGCCTGCTGACCCACCTGGGAATCCAGGACGAGGACCCTCTCCTCGGGCTTGGCGACCTCGGCGATCCTCTTGATCTCGTCAATGAGATCATCCTCCAAGGCATGACGTCCGGAGGTATCGATTATGACGATCTTCTTGTCCTTGAATTTCTCGATACCGCGTTTGACGATTCCTGCGGCATCGGGTTCACCCGGCTCTCCGTAGACATCAACACCGACCTTCTCACCGAGCTGCTTCAGCTGATCGAGTGCGGCGGGTCTGTATACATCGGCACCGATGAGTCCGACGGAGAATCCCTTCTTGGAATAGTATAATGCGAGCTTTCCCGTGGTGGTGGTCTTTCCCTGTCCGTAGAGACCGACCATCATGATGGTCTGCGGCTTGAGGGGTATGCCCTCGCCGTTGTCGACCAGGTTCACGAGCTCCTGATAGATGATCTGTGTGACATGGTCCTTCATGCTCCTGCCTGCGGCGGGAGGCTCGTTCTGTGCGCGGTCCTTGACCTTGTTCGTCAGGTCCAACACGAGCCTGACATTGACATCGGCCTCGAGCAGGGCGCGCTGGAGGTCCTTGCAGATGTCCTTGATCAGCTCGTCGTCGACGGATGACGCGCTGCCGATGCGGCTGAGGACGTTCCTCAGGGATTTTCCCAATCCTTCCATTACCATGTCAAATCAGCGCCTGATGAGTAGGGGTGTATAATAACGTGTCGCGGAACGACTCGAAGAGTACGTCAGAAGACAATAGAAGTTGGGAACCGGTCAGATTTAAGAAGGGATGGGATGCACTCTACAGCCTGACCAAGTCCCTGTAAACACCGATTAGTCTTGAGTCTATATAAACATTTCCACAAAAATCAACGTGGAAGCTTAATTCTTTAAATAGATGGCTTAAACAGGTTTTGGTGGAGGGGAATGATCCCCTCCGTTTGAAGTTCAGAGGTAACCGGACTTCTGGAGGGCCATGAGGTCCTCGGTGGAGAGCTTGTCTCCAGCCTTGAAGCGCTCGAAGATCTCCTTGGCCTCCTTCTTGCCCTTGAACGCGGCGGCGTCCTTGTCCATCTCGTGGACGGACTTGATCTGCTCGATGTGCTTCTTGTGCTCCTCGTCGGCAGCCTGCTTGCACTCGATGAACTTCGCCTGTGCGGCGTCGGCCTCCTTCCTGAGCCTGTCGGCCTGCTCATAGAATCCGATCATCTTGTCGTGAGCGGCCTGGGCCTTCTCAGCGTACTCGGAAACCTGGTGGTGGTAGGTCTCGGCCTGGGCCTTGGCCTCCCTGAGCTGTCCGACCAGTCCTTTGATCTCATCGTTCTGCTCGTAGGACTTCTCCCTCTCCTCGATCTGGCGGGCGAGCACGGAGATCTGCTTGACGATCTCGTTCTCCTTGTCCTTTCCGAGAGACTTGGTCTGCTGGATGTACTCAAGATCCTGGAGCTGTTTCTTCAGCTGCTTGACGGGAACCTCGTTCTTCTCGTCTGTCTTCTCAGTCCTGTAGGGGGCAAGCTGCTCCTTGAGGGCGGTGACCTTCTGATTCCACTCGTCCCTGAGCTCCTTTGTCTCCCTAACTTTCTGGTTGAGCTGGTCGCGCTCCTCCCTGCACTTTCCGGCCTCGTCCACGAGCTCCCTGACCTGTCCGTTGAGGGCATCCCTCTTGGCTTTCCACTCTTTGGTCTGGTTGTTCAGCTCGTCCCTGAGCTTCCTGTGCTTCTCAGCATCCTCGTTCACGATGCCGCGCTTCTCTTCCAACTCGTTCAGGTCAGCCTCAGAAGCCTCGGTCTCGCAGGCCGCGGTCTCCATCGTTTCCTCTGTTGCCTGTACCTGCTGCTCTTCCTGAGAATCCTGCTGCTGAATTTCCTCCATACCCATTTCCATAAATCCACACTCAATATTCGACACGGCCGTGAGTAAGCACGGCCCACTTGATTGGGTGCTAAGAGCGTCTTATTAATAAGCCTTTCTAGCCCAACCTTCGGGTCGACGAAGATTAATTGATGTTAATAAAACAACCTTCTAAACCAAATCATAGAGACAACTGCTCATCGTGGATGCCGTCCGAGAATCCGACCGGGACACGGATCCGTGACGCCCGATTGTTGCCCCGACGTATGTCACAGTTTCCCTATAATATAAATACAGAAATCCGCAATCGCCGTTCCGATTCAAATGAGCAACGTCTGTCCCCTTGACTACAGATACGGACGCGAGGACATGAAAGCCGTGTTCTCCGAGGAGAGCCGCATCCAGAACCAGATGTACGTAGAAGCCGCCCTGGCCAGGGCACATGCATCCCTCGGCACCATCTCCGAGGAGGACGCTAAGGAGATCACCAGGGTCGCGAGCCTCGACGTGGTCAGCGTCGACAGGATCAAGGAGATCGAGAGGGACACCAGGCACGACCTCAGGGCCATGGTCAAGGCCATGACAGAGAAGTGCAACGGCGATGCGGGGAAGTACGTCCATCTGGGCGCCACATCCAACGACATCGTCGACACGGCCACCGCTCTCCAGATCAAGGCGGCCATGGAGATAGTCCTGGAGGACGTTGACAACTTCATCTACACCCTCGCCGTGATCGCAAAGAGGGAGAGGGACACCCTCGAGATCGGCAGGACCCACGCGCAGTTCGCCATCCCCATCACATTCGGTTTCAAGATCGCGGGATACATCGCGGAGATGCTCAGGCACAGGCAGAGGATTATCGAGTGCATGCCCAGGGCCTGCGCCGGTAAGATGGCCGGAGCCGTGGGGACCGGAGCCGCCCTCGGAAAGAACTTCTTCGAGATCCAGAGAAGGGTGATGACCGACCTCGGACTCACATACGAGCCCGCCGCCACACAGGTAGTCGGACGCGACAGGTACACCGAGGTCATCTGCCTCATGGCCAACATCGCCACATCCATCGAGAGGTACGGAACCGAGATCAGAAACCTTCAGAGGTCCGAGATCGGGGAGGCCTCCGAGTTCTTCGATGTCAAGAAGCAGGTGGGAAGCTCCACCATGGCCCAGAAGAGGAACCCCATGAACTCCGAGAACGCATGCGGTCTCGCCAGAGTCATCAGGGGATTCGTCACACCCACCTTCGAGAGCCAGGTCCTCTGGCACGAGAGGGACCTGTCCAACTCCTCCACCGAGAGGTTCACCCTGCCCCACGTGTTCATCCTTGTCGATGAGATACTGAAGAAGATGAACTGGATCTTCGAGGGTCTTGACGTCCACAGGGACAAGATGCTGGAAAACATCGAGTCCTCCCGCGGTCTGGTCATGGCAGAGCCCCTGATGATGAAGCTCACCGAGAAGGGAATCGGAAGGCAGGACGCCCACGAGATCATCCGTGAGTCGTCCATGATCGCCGAGGACCAGAAGAGGCACCTCAGGGATGTGCTCATGGAGAGGGAGGACCTCAAGGGAGTGCTCACCAAGGAGGAGATCATCGCCACGATGGATGCATCCAATTACGTGGGCGGTGCGAGGGAGATCGTCGACAAGATGGTCTCCGCGGCCGAGGAGGCCACAGGAAGGAAGGTGGAGTGACCATGCAGACGGCCGTCAAACAGGGTATGATCCTCGGAGCGGTGGCCGGAGCCTTCCTCGGTGTGGCCATGTGGCTGTACACCGGCGTCATCGGATGCCTGCTCCTGATCCCCTTCGCGGCGGTCATGGGGGCGGCACCCCAGTTCCTCAAGCCGGCCGATATGGACGACGAGGACGATTGAAAAACAACACTTCTAAAGCCGGGGGATGGATCCCCGGCATGTTTCATTCTCAGAGTTTCTTTCCGGCGTTGGGTCCGGGTGTCACGTAGTAGACCTCTTCCACATCCATCTTCACGAGGTTCTTGGCGGGGAGGGTCTCCTTCTTAGCGTGTGCGAATGCAACCGCCTTCTCGTAATCGGCACCGGAGTTCTCGATGGTCACGGTTCCCTTGATCTGGTATGACTCCTTGGCCTCGGGGTTCCAGATGTAGAATGCGGCCTTGGGGTTCTCCCTGAGGTTGGCGAGGGTCTTGTTGAGGAAGTTGTCGACGAGCCAGATCTTGCCGTCATCGCCTGCGATCAGCATCCCCACGGGGACAACGTTGGGGACTCCGTCCTTGGATGCGGTTGCGAAGGAGAAGATCCCCTGTTTCTTCATCTCATCGAGCATTTCCTGTGTGAGCTTCGACATGACCTGTGTATCGGACGAAACGGATATAATGCCGACGGGAGCCAATGTATATATCTGTCATACAAGTGAGTGATGATATGCAACGGAGCGCGATATTCACCAGGGACTTCTTCCTCGATGCGGCGATATCGCTCTTCTGCAGCCTGAACTACTTCGCGCTTCTGATCAACATCGTAGGATACTCCACCGACACATTCGGTGCCACACCCGGCGAGGCTGGACTCGCCGCAGGGATATACGTCATCGGAGGGCTGTTCGCCAGGATCTTCATCGGAAAGTATGTGGAGCTTGTCGGAAGGAAGAGGATGCTGATCCTCGGGGTATCCTTCGCGCTGATCATGTCCGTATCCTACTTCTGGGTGTCCTCCCTGATAATGCTCTATGTTGTGAGGTTCCTCCACGGCATGGCCTACGGTATCACCAGCACATGCACCAACGACATCATCTCCAAGCTACTACCCAGGGAGAGGAGGGGCGAGGGCATGGGATACTTCCTGCTTAGCATAACATTCGCAAGCGCCATAGGTCCGCTGCTGGGGATGGAACTTGGGTCGACGGGGGACTACAACCTGGTGTTCTCGGTCGGAGTGATAATGTACAGCCTCGCCCTGGTCTGCGCATTGGTGATACGCGTGGATGACGAGGTCCTATCTGAGCAGCAGATTGCCGATGCCAAGAGCTTCCATCCGGCCAACCTGTTCCAGAAGGCGGCTATACCGTTGGCCATGATCAGCATGGTGTTCTACTTCGCTTACTCCAGCATCCTCTCGTTCATCGATTCCTTCTCGGAGGAGACGGGGATGGTCGCGGCCGCCACCTTCTTCTATGTGATGATCTCGATGGGTACACTTGTATCAAGGCTGACCACAGGGAAGATCTTCGACAGGAAGGGTCCGGACATCGTCATGTTCCCCGGATACGTGGCTTTCATCATCGGGATGCTCGTGTTCGGAACCACCCGTTCCGACATCCTGTTCCTCGCTTCCGGATTCGTAATCGGATACGGGATCTCCATCGTGTACTCCATCTGCCAGACCATGGTGATAAACGAGACTCCGGCGCACAGGTACGGGGTGGCGACATCCACCTTCGCGGCGATAGTCGACCTTGGATCGGGACTGGGTCCGATGATCCTGGGAGTGATACTGCCGTCCACCGGATACACAGGCATGTACATCCTGTGCGCGATGATCGGTGTCGTCAGCCTTCTGATGTACATCGGATTCGGAAGGAAGCATGGGAGAAGGGTAGGTTCCGGCCCGGGACCTTCCAAATAAGTATTTATTGGTGGTCTTGATAACACGGCTCACCGGATTATTTGGGCAAGTAGATCAGCCCGGTAGATCGCTGCCTTCGCAAGGCAGAAGTCGCGAGTTCGAATCTCGCCTTGTCCACCACTTTTTTATTATCAGTCACAATAGCCACTTTACCCGTTAGGGTGTCGACCCATCAGGGGATAAAATGGAGTCTTTGAAGAAGATAACGATTAAAGGCTTCAAGTCCATTAAACAATGTGAATTGAAGCTCAATAATCTCAATATACTAATAGGTAGCAACGGTGCTGGAAAATCAAACTTCATCTCTGCATTCGTTTTACTTCAAAATATATTGGATAAAGAACTCCAATTCTATACAACCCAAAATGGCATCAATTCACTATTATATATGGGGGTTAAAGAAACAAACTTAATTGAAATGGATTTTGACTTTGGTCATAATTCCTATGGATTTGCTCTAGCTCCAACAAACAATGGTCAATTATATTTTGTGAATGAGTATTATACATTCAACGGTACTAGATCTACCGTAAAATCCTCCCGTGGAAGCATGGAGTCACAATGGGAACTTGGCGTTGACAATCTGATGGATCACTATGTAATTCCAGTTTTAGAAAAAAGAGAATGGAGGGTGTACCATTTTCATGATACTTCCAGAACCGCAAAAATGAAACAGGAGTGTGATGTCCACAATAATTTGTTCCTGATGAGTGACGCAGGAAACTTAGCAGCCTTCCTGCTTCGTCTAAAAAACGAATACCTCCGCAATTATCAGATGATCGTGAACACAGTAAAACTCGTTGCCCCGTTCATTTCAGATTTTGTCTTAATACCTTCAGGTGTACATGAGGATCGGATTGCTCTCAGATGGAAACAAAAAGGTTGTGAAGACGTATTCAACTCATCCCAATTATCAGATGGTACCATACGTTTCATCTGTCTAACCACGCTTCTCTTACAGCCTGTGAATCTTCAACCATCAACAATCATCATTGACGAACCAGAACTAGGATTACACCCATACGCAATCGTACTGCTCTCCGATATGATCAAAACTGCACAAAAAAATGTTCAAATCATATTGTCTACGCAATCTGTTGATTTGATAAATGAATTCGATGCAGATGATGTAATAATCGTAGAGACAGAGGATGAAGGCAGCACATTCAGTAGATTAGATTCAGATAATCTACAATCATGGTTAGATGACTATTCCTTGGGAGAACTTTGGAAAAAGAATATCATCGGAGGAAGACCCTGATGATAAGAGTGTATATCTACTGTGAAGGTCAGACTGAAGAATCCTTCATCAAAAGAATCCTGAGGCCATATTTACAAAACTTTCAGATAGAAGCAGTGCCGATAATAAGTAAAACAGGTCTTAATAACCACAAGATACAGAAAGGCGGCGTTTCTACATATTCGAGAATGAAAACAGAACTTAATAGGCTCTGTGGCGAACACAAAAACGAGATTGTCACAACAATGTTTGATTATTATGGACTTCCAAATGAAACACCAGGATCAAACAATGATGCCTCTGATCTTTATGAACATGTAAAAATCATCGAGTCATCAATACAAGATGATATTCAACATGATAACTGCATCGTCAACCTCATTATACATGAATATAAAGCACTCCTTTTTTCAAATCCAGACGCTTTCTCTTCTATGTACCCCGATGCGGTTGATATACTATCAAAAATCCGCAAAGAATATAAAAATCCGGAATATATCAACAATTCTCAATCAACTGCTCCATCGAAAAGGATAATGAGGATTATTTACGACTATTCTAAAGTCAGGACTGGAATCATTATCGCTGAGACGATTGGAATAGAGAAGATGTTATCGGAATGTCCTCACTTCAAAGAATGGATTGAGACAATAATCAAAGTAGCGTCACAATCAGAAATAAAAATGGATTCTACGCTTTACTATTGACAAAATGTTGATTGAGGTCATAATCAACGTGAAAAACTCATTGAATCGACATTTGGCCCTTCACAACCTTGATCATAGTGGTGTATCCGGTTATCCCAGACTTCCGGGTCAGCAGAACCGTCGAATCCTCCTGGAGATCATGGACTAGGCGTGCCGTGGCCTTCTTGTAATTATCCAGCTGTATGACGAACTCGTGAGGACCAGGAGGCAATCTGATCCTCCTCTCTGGTTCCCTTGTCGTGAGCATCGGCTTTCCATCCACCAGTACCTGTCCGGGAAGTGCAGTCTGGTACAGCTCGTTGACTATAATAACATTGAAGGATTCCGATAGGATCTCCAACTCCGCCCTGGAAGCATCCGCAACATCGGGTCTCTTGGATTGAATGGACCTCTCGAAAGCCATCGTCCGGTCTACACGGCTCTCGGAGAGCATTCCCCTCACATACCATGCATCGGGATTCGAAGGGTCCAGATCCAGAGCCTTGTCGGCATACTCTCCGGCACGCTCCTTCTCGCCCCTCCTGAGCCAATCCAACGCGATGTCCGCATAAGATGAGGCCTTCCCAGAATAATCGATCTCGATCTTACGCGTGATAAAGTCGGAGATGATGATACGTGTACCGCAATAGATGCAGAAACCGAACTCCCTTCCGTCATCCAGTTGTACATCCCCAGAACAGTTGGGACATTTGAGGGCGATGAGCGTCATCTATCGACACCACGGGAATCTGATTATAAAAATATGTCTTAATACCTAGGATTATATAAAAATCGACTATAATCACCCGTACATGGGCCCATCATCAAAAAAGGACTGCAAAGCCATGGCAGCAGTGGACACCAGTAAGAGGTCTCCGTGATGGTGACAGATATCAGACCGAAGGGAGAGGTCGGATCCGGGTGATCGAGACCGATCCACCGATCGGGATCGTTACCGAAAAACAGTAAAAGAGGCCGTACATCCCACCCACGTTAACATGATCGGGAATGAGAAAGGAGTCATGGCCATGGTTGCCGCAGGTGCCATAGTCTTCGGCTTTCTGGGCGTGCCCATACGAGCTTTGAACGGATTCGGAATGAGCGCCATGGAGATAGCCTTGGTGAGATTGGGCCTCACCACATTGGGGATCATAGCTGTCGCCATCGCAACCGACCGTTCCGCCTTCAGGGTGGGTTCGATGAAGGACCTGCTCCTGTTCATCCTGATCGGATTCTTCAAGTTCATGTCCGATGTGACGTATCTGAACGCCCAGATCTCCATAGAGCTTTCCCTTGCGACACTCCTTCAGATGACTGCCCCGTACTACGTGCTGGCGTTCTCGTTCTTCCTGTTCAAGGAGAAGGTGACGGCCAAGAAGGTTTTCGCGGTGCTGATAGCGTTCGTCGGATGCGTTCTGGTCACAGGAGTGCTCACTGGCGGCACCGAAGGGATGAACCTCTTCGGGATCGTGTGTGCAATGCTCTCCGGACTGTTCTACAGCGTGTACATCGTTGGATGCAAGATCAGCAGCAACCACAGTCATCATCCAACCACCACGATGATCTACGTGTTCCTGACCGCTTCCCTGCTCACGATACCCTTTGCGAACGTGCCCCATGTGGCTGGGATGTTCCTCCAGCTCGATTCGCTGATGTACATCCTGCTGCTGGTGTTCGTTATGACCCTCATCCCATACTATATCGAGATGTGGGGTGTGGAGAAACTGTCCCCCAACATCGTCACCATGATAGCGATGCTGGAACTGGTGACCGCATGCTTCGTGGGATTCGTGTTCTTCGATGAGGTCCTGTCACCGCTGAACATCCTCGGCATGTGCCTGATAGTGGCATCCATCATCGTCATGGATCTACGGTTCAAGAGGAAGTACAGAGCATACAAGGAGAGGAACACCGAGACCGCCGGATAGGTGCATCGGACTCGGATCCGACGGGGATTCTGTGGTCGCCCCGTAGTTACATTACTCGGCCATTTCACATCCGAAGACAGTGAAACAGACCGTTTCCACCATTCCATTTTTATATACAAACATAAAGAACCATT